>Ga0154383_154_pt1 | contig 53417 bp, 45 predicted proteins | sample RifGroB1_FD_105627 | JGI IMG/M metagenome (GOLD analysis project Ga0154383, IMG submission 105627) | Spirochaetes bacterium GWB1_60_80
TAAATCACCCCATGGTAGAGTCTACTCACAGGGCTAGATTTTACTTATGAGTCAACCACTTTTTTTCGGCTAGATTAATTATGAGTCAATGCGGGCGCTATGCGCGCAGGGTTGTAATCGCTATACTGCCGGCATCTCACCTTTGCAGCCGCCTGCATCCAGGAACCAATAGTGCCCCATCGAGACGCATCCAACCCCGCCATTCGCAATATCGCCATCATCGCCCATGTTGACCATGGCAAAACCACCCTGGTCGACGCCATGTTCCGGCAGTCGGGCATGTTCCGGACCGGACAGGAAGCGCCGGAGCGTCTGATGGACAGCATGGATCTGGAGCGCGAGCGCGGCATCACCATCGCCGCAAAGAACTGCTCAGTGCTCTGGGAGGGCGTCAAGATCAACATTCTGGACACGCCAGGCCACGCCGACTTCGGCGGTGAGGTGGAACGCGCCCTGTCGATGGTTGATGGCGCCATCCTGCTGGTCGACGCCTCCGAGGGCCCCCTGCCGCAGACCCGTTTTGTGCTGAACAAGGCACTGGAAGGCGGCCTGGCCATCGTGGTGGTGATCAACAAGATCGACCGGCCCGACGCCCGCCCGGTGGAGGTGTTAAGCGAAATTTACGATCTGTTCATCGACCTGGGCGCCAACGAGGCCCAGCTGGATTTCCCGATCCTCTACGCTATCGGCAAGCAGGGTATCGCCCAGGCGGCGCTAGACGTTCCGGGCACCGACCTCGGGCCGCTCTTCGCGACTATCTTGGAGCGCCTGCCGCCGCCGGCCTACACCTCGGGCGAGCCTTTCCAGATGCTGGTGTCCGATTTGTCATATTCCGATTATCTGGGTCGGCAGGCCATCGGCAAGGTGGTCAACGGCCGGGCCGTTGCGGCCGACGGCTTGGTCTGCATCGGCGACGGCGACCGCCGCCAGGACCTCAGTGTCAGCCAGCTGCACACCTACTCAGGCATTAAGCTGGTAACGACCGATTCGGCCGAGCCCGGCGACATCATCGTTTTATCGGGCATCGAGGACGTGCACATCGGCGATACCATCTGCGCCCGCAGCGCCGTCAAAGCCCTCAAGCGCCTGCTGGTGGACGAGCCGACCGTGGCCATGCGTTTTTTCGTCAATACCTCGCCGCTATCCGGGCTGGAGGGCAAGAAGGTGCAATCGCTCAAGCTGCACGAGCGCCTGGTTAAGGAAACTTTGCGCAACGTCTCCATTCAGGTGGAGGAGGCGGCTGCTGGCGGCGGCTTCATCGTCCGGGGCCGCGGCGAGTTCCAATTGGTTATCCTGATCGAGACTTTGCGGCGCGAGGACTACGAGATCTGCGTCGGTCGGCCGGAGGTGATTTACAAGTTCCCGGAGGGCCGCAAGCAGGAGCCGGTGGAGCACTTGTCGGTCGATTGCCAGGAAGTGTACGCCGGCATCGTTACCGAGAAGCTGTCGATGCGCAAGGCGCGCATGCTGTCGTATACCGCCCACGACGGCGGGCGGGTGCGCCTGGAATTCTCGGCTCCCTCGCGCGCCCTGCTCGGCTACCGCGATAATTTCCTCACCGATACCAAGGGGACGGGCATCATGAATTCCTGGTTCTCCGGTTACGAAGACTACCGCGGCGACTTCAACGAGCACTTTACCGGCTTCCTGGTCTCGGACCGCTCAGGCGTCGGCGTCACCTACGGCCTGTTCCACCTCGAGCCGCGCGGCCGGCTGTTTATAGTGCCGGGCGACCCGGTCTACGAGGGTATGATCATCGGCGAGCACAATCTGCCGTCCGACCTCAACGTCAACCCGGCCAAGGAGAAGAAGCTGTCCAATATGCGCTCCACCGGCAAGGACGAGGCCCTGACTCTGACGCCTATCCAGGCCATGACCCTGGAGCGGGCTATCCTCTGCCTGCAGGACGACGAACTGGTGGAAGTGACGCCGCGCTCCATCCGCCTGCGCAAGACCATACTGCCGGCTATGGGCCGCAAGACCTACAAGCGCGACAACCGCTAGGCGGCGGAGCGTAGGCATGGTCAGCCGTTTTCCTCGGCCCGGTATTCGGCGGCCAGGCTGTCTACCAACTGCTGCACCGGCACGATGCCCTCCACGCGGGCCACGTTGGCGCCGGCGAAGGCGAAGCCCTGATCCAGCTTGCCGCGCTGGGCGTTGAGCAGGGCCCGCGAGATGCAGTAGGGGGCCGTGGCGGCGTCGCAGCTGGCGATGCAGTGGTAGGGACAGGCGTTGGGCACCTTGCGTCCGGCGGCCACCGCGTCCAGGAAGCCGTTGTTCAAGGCTCGGCCCGGCATGCCGACCGGGCTGGCGATGATGGTCAGGTCGGATTCCACCGCGTTGATATATGTTTCCTTGAAGGCGGCCGAGGCGTCGCATTCGTCGGTGGCCACGAAGCGGGTGGCCATCTGGACGCCGGCCGCGCCCAGCTGTTGCAGGCGGTGGATGTCGGCGCCTGAGTAGACGCCGCCGGCCGCGATCACCGGGATGGGCGTGTCGCCGTCGGCGAAGGGTAGCAGCGCGGCGACCACTTCCGGCACCAGTTTTTCCAGCCTATAGGCCGGGTCGTCCAGTTGCTCGGGCGCGAAGCCCAGGTGTCCGCCGGCCTTGGGGCCCTCGACCACCACTGCGTCCGGCCGGTAGCTGTAGCGGGATAGCCAGCGCTTGGCGATCAGGGCGGCGGCGCGGGCCGAGGAGACGATCGGCACCAGTCGGGTGCGGATGCCTTCCTTGAGAAATTCGGGCAGGTTGACCGGCAGGCCGGCGCCGCAGAAGATGACGTCGATGCCTTCCTCGATGGCGGTGCGCACCATATCGGCGAAATTGGTCAACGCCACCATGACGTTGACGCCGAGGATGCCCTTGGTCAGTTCCCGGGCGCGGCGGATCTCGCGCCGCAGGGCGCGGACGCTGGCCCCCACGAAATCGGCCAGGCCGTCGGGTTCCAGGAGGCCGATGCCGGCCGCCGCGATGACGCCGACGCCGCCTGAGTTGGCCGTGGCCGCCGCCAGTCCGGACAACGAAATGCCCACCCCCATGCCACCTTGTACGATCGGGATCCTGGATATCAGGCCGCCGATGCGCAGTTTTGTCCAGCCGCTTAGGCTCATCTAAAGGCTCCTTGTGACCACGGTAGTGGCCGAACGTTACTATTATGTAGCACTTACCGTCTGGTAATCAGGTTTCAAATTTTGCCGAAGCACAGCACGCAGTTATGGCCGCCAAAGCCGAAGGAGTTGGAGATGGCGGCCTTGATTGGTACCTTTCGGGCGTAGTGCGGAATGTAGTCCAGATTGCAGTCCGGGTCGGGATGGTCCAGGTTAATGGTGGGCGGCAGGATGCCGTGGTGGATGGCTAGGATGGTAGCCGCCGCCTCGATGGCGCCGGCCGCGCCCAGGGTGTGGCCGATCATCGACTTGTTGGAGCTGATCGGCGGCGGTGGGGTAGTGTTAACGCCGAAAACCCGCTTGATGGCCAGGGTTTCGGTCTTGTCGTTGGCTTGGGTGCTGGTGCCGTGGGCGTTGATGTAGCCGATGTCGGCCGGATTCAGCCCGGAGCGGGTCAGGGCCACCGACATGGCCTGGGCGGCCAGCTTGCCCTCTGGCTCCGGGATGGCGATGCTGAAGGCGTCGCAGGTGGAGCCGTAACCCAAGAGCTCGGCGTAGATGCGGGCGCCGCGCCGTTTGGCGGACTCATAATTCTCCAGCACCAGCACGGCCGCGCCTTCGCCGATGACGAAGCCGTCCCGGTCGCGGTCAAAGGGCCGTGAGGCCTGCTGCGGCTGGTCGTTGCGGCTGGACAGTACCCGCATGCAGGCGTAGGAGTCGACCACCAGCGGCGTGATGGTCGATTCGGTGCCGCCGGCCAGCATGATGTCGGCATGTCCCAGGCTCAGCATGTCCATGGCTGCGCCGATGGAGTGGGCGCCTGAGGCGCAGGCCGACAGCACCGCGATGCTGGGGCCCTGGGCGCCGACGTCGATGGCCACGTTGCTGGCGGCCATATTGGGGATTATCTTGGGGACGGCCAGCGGATTGCCGTGGCCCGGCCCCTTGGCCAAAAGGGTAGAGTGCTGGCTTTCCAGCAGCTGATAGTCGCCGGCCGCCGCGCCGATGACGCAGCCGAGTCGGCTGGGATCCCCGGCCGCCAAGTCCAGGCCAGAGTCCTTAACGGCCTGGAGGGCGGCGCTGGAGGCGAATTGCGAGAAGCGGGCCATGCTGCGGACGCGCTTGCGGTCCAGCCAGTCCTCAGGCACGAAATCACGGGCTTCGCAGGCGATGCGGCTGGCAAACCCGGCGGCATCGAAGGCGCCGATGGCGGCCGCGCCGGAGTGGCCGGCTACCAGGTTGTCCCAGAAGAGCGGCGCGGTACAGCCGATGGATGAAATAACGCCGATACCGGTAACGACGATGCGCATGGAACCTCCGTGGCTGGGCAAGCTGCAGTCCTGTGATGGTGGGCGGTTTTATAATTATTTAACAAAAGAAAGTAATGGCTGAGTTGGCTCCGGAGCGAGGTCGCTGTCCGCGGCGATACGGCGGCCCTGGCATGGCCGGCAGGAGCTTGGGGAGATTATCGCGGAAGGGGGGGGCTTTGTCAATCAAATTCGCGAATTTTGTCAAATTGGACCAGGCGCGGCCGCGCCGCCCGGGAGACAGCTCTCGGCCGGCCGGCGCAGGGTTTTTTCAGTCGCCGCGGATCAGCTCCACCACCTCAGCGGCGTTGCGCGAGCCGAGCATGGCCCGGCGGAAGGAGGCTGACTGGACCATGTGGGCGATCTCGGCCAGGGCTTCGATGTGCGGCCCCGACTTGTCCGGCGGCGCGATAATCAGGAAGAAGATGCGCGACGGCTGGCCGTCCATGGAATCGAAGTCGATGCCGGCCGGAGCGACGCCGACGGCGATGGCCAGGTCGGCCACGGCGGTGGTCTTGCCGTGCGGGATGGCGATGCCGTCGGTTAGGCCGGTGCTGCCCAGGCTCTCGCGGGCCAAGACGGCCTTGTAAACGGCCACGCTATCCGTAATCCGGCCGGCGCTAGCCAGGACTTCGATCAGCTCACGGATGATATCGTCTTTATGCGCTGCCGTTAAGGGAACCTTGACCAGGGATTCTTGTATCAGTTCGATCAGTGCCATGATTGCCGCCTTTCAGATTGAGTCATAGAGATCGCCGATGCGATCCTCGTCCTTGGCCACCAGTACCGAGCAAGGCACGTTCCTGGCCGCCCGCTCGGTTTCGCCGAACAGCTCGGCCCGCCGGCTGCGGATTTCAGCCACTTCGCCGAGTATCAGGAGGTCGATGCCCAGCCGCTTGACCAGGCTTTCGATTTCCATGGACACCGTGCCCGCCGCCTTGTGGACTTGCATGATGATGCCTTTGCGGCGTCCCATTTCCTGCAATTTTGCCATGTAGCGCTCGACGTCGCCTTCCAGGTCGCGGCGGTATTCCTCGCGCTCCGACTCCAGGAAGATGTGGGCTTGTACCAGATCCGAAAGGGCCCTGGTATTGACCACCGACAGCGAGTGTAGCTCGGCCCCGAAGCTGTGGGCAAGCACCACCGCCAGGCGGGCGGCGGCGAAGGATTGCGCCGAGCCGTCGACGTAGACCAGAATCGCGCGAATGGGCTGTGTCATTCCAGGCTTCCCTCCTGCTTGGCCGCCGCGAGGCGGTTCTTGACCATTTTCATGAGCGTGAAGGTTTCGCGCTCGTTTTCTTCCAGACGCTCCCGGATAAAGTGAACCGATTCCTCGAGGTCGGGGACGGCGATCTTCTCCAGGGCGTTTACCTTGCGGATGGTGCGTTTTACCTCGGCCGCCAGCCGCATGATCGACACCTTGAGCTCGGCCAGCTTGCCCATGATGGCGATGGCGTCGCGGAATTCCTTGGCCGCCAGGTCGATATTCAGGTTGGTGTCCAAGGGGCTGTAATAGGGCGGCCGGTCGGTGATGGTGGTGTTGACCACCGGCAGGGCCACGCCCATGACGCGTCGCTGGCGCAGGGCGATGGCCGAGCGCACGTCGATAGCCCGAGCCACCGACGCCAACTTCAGCTTGCCCATGGCCATGGCCGCGTCTTCCAGCGCCCGGTAGGCCTGGCCGAGCTCCAGCGCCATCTTGTCTTCCAGCGCGGCGGCCTGGTCGACCAGCGTCATCAGCTCGGCCACCAGGATGCTGCGCTTCTGGTCCAAGAGCTCCTGGCCCAGGCGGGCGAACGACAGCTCCTCCTTGAGCTTGAGCAGGTTGGACTTGGTGGGCGCGACGTTACGCATCGAGTGGTTCGCCTCCGTGGTAGTGGCGGCGCAGCTCCTCGTCGGTAACGCGGTGCAGCTCCTCGGCCGGCAACAGCTTGAGCGCTTCCCAGCCTAAGTCCAGGGTGCGCTCGATAGGGCGGTCTTCGTTCCGGCCCTGGTTAATGAAAGTTTTCTCGAAGCTGTTGCCGAAGGCCAGGTAATCCTGGTCCAGCGGCGTCAGTTCGTCCTCGCCGATCACCGAGGCCAGGTTGCGCGCGTCTTTGACGTAGCTGTAGGCGGCGAACAGCTGGCTGGCCAGGTGGGGGTGGTCGGCCCGGGTCATGCCCGTGCCGATGCCGTCCTTCATCAGGCGCGACAGCGACGGCAACCCGGCTACCGGCGGGTAGAGGCCGCGGCCGGACATGTCGCGCTCGAAGACGATCTGGCCCTCGGTAATGTAGCCGGACAGGTCGGGGATGGGGTGCGAGATGTCGTCGTTGGGCATGGTCAGGATGGGTAGCTGGGTGATGGAACCGGGTAGGCCTTTAATCATGCCGGAGCGCTCGTAGAGCTCGGCCAGATCGGAATAGAGGTAGCCGGGGTAGCCCTTGCGCGACGGGATTTCGCCCCGGATGGTGGAAATCTCGCGCAGCGATTCGCAGTAGTTGGACATGTCGGTCATGATGACTAGGACGTGCAGCCCGCAGTCGTAAGCCAGGTGCTCGGCTAGGGTCAGGGCGACGCGCGGCGTGATGATGCGCTCGATGGACGGGTCGTCGGCCAACGACAGGAAGAGGGCCACCTTGTCCAGGGTGCCGGTCTCCTCGAAGGAGCGCGTGAAGTAGCGCGCTACGTCGTGCTTGACGCCCATGGCCGCGAATACGACCGCGAAGTCGTTGGTGCCGCCGCGCAGCTTGGCCTGGCGGGCGATCTGGGCGGCCAGTTCGTTGTGCGGCAGGCCGTTGCCCGAGAAGATGGGCAGCTTCTGGCCGCGGATGAGGGTGTTCATGCCGTCGATGGCCGAGATGCCGGTCTGGATGAAGTCGCGCGGATACTCGCGGGCCGTCGGGTTGATGGGTCGGCCGTTGACGTCGCGTTCTTCGCCGCGAGAGGGGAAGGGGCCGCCGTCGATTGGTCGGCCCAAGCCGTCGAAGACGCGGCCGAGCATGTCCTGGCTGACGCCGACGGCCAGCGGGTGGCCGCAGAAGCGCACCCGGGAACCGGGCATGGTCAGGCCCTGGGTGCCTTCGAAGACTTGGGCCACCACCACCTCGTCGCTGGTGTCCAGCACCATGCCCAGCCGGGTGTGGCCCTCGGCGTCGACGCACTCGATCAGCTCGCGGTAGCCCACTGGGTGGGTCTTGCGCACGAAGACCAGCGGTCCGTCCACCCGCGACAATCCGATGTAGTCGCGCCCGGCCATCAGAGCGCGCTCGAGCTCCGGGTCGACTCGCGGCTCAGGCATGGTCTTCCTCCAGACGGTCGACGGCGCGTTCCAGTCGGGCGCTCAGCCGGTCCAGTTCGTCGAGCTGATCGTCGGCGTAGCTGAATTTCATTTTATTAACCTCTTGGATGACCTTCAGGCGCTTCAGGTCGGACAGCGGCACGCCGCGCTTGATGGCCTGCGCGCCGCGCTGCCAGTAGACCAGGATGATGGCCAGCATGCGCGACTGCTTCTCGGCCGAGGAGTAGCGGTCGATGTCGTCGAAGGCGTTCTGCTGCAGGAAGGCGTTCTTGAACAGGCTACAGACGTCGATGATAAAGCGCTGGCCGTCGGGCAGGGCGTCCGGGCCGACCAGTTTGACCACCTGCAGCAGGCGCACTTCCCGGCGCAAGAGCTCCATGATCTCGGCGCGGCCAACGGCCCAGGCCGGGCCGACGCGTTCGTCCCACCACGGCTTGACGTCGTCGGCGTACTCGCTGTAGCTGTCCAGCCAGGAGATGGCCGGATAGTGGCGGGCGTTGGCCAGCTGGCGGTCCAGCCCCCAGAAGCAGCGCACGAAGCGCTTGGTGTGCTGGGTAACCGGCTCCGAAAAGTCGCCACCCGGCGGGCTGACGGCGCCGATGATGGAGACCGAGCCCTCGGCGCCGCCCAGGCTGACCATGTAGCCGGCCCGCTCGTAGAACTCGGCGACGCGCGTCGGCAGGTAGGCTGGGAAGCCTTCCTCGGCCGGCATCTCCTCCATGCGGCCGGACAGCTCGCGCAAGGCCTCGGCCCAGCGCGAGGTGGAGTCGGCCATGACGGCCACGTGATAGCCCTGGTCGCGGAAGTACTCGGCCAGGGTAACGCCGGTGTAGATGCTGGCCTCGCGGGCCGAGACCGGCATATTGGAGGTGTTGGCGATCAGGATGGTGCGTTCCATCAGGCTCTTGCCGGTACGCGGGTCGACCAGCTTGGGAAACTCGGTTAGGACGTCGGTCATCTCGTTGCCGCGCTCGCCGCAGCCGATGTAGACGATGATGTCGGCGTCGCACCACTTGGCGATGGCGTGCTGCGTCATGGTCTTGCCGGTGCCGAAGCCGCCGGGGATGGCCACGGTGCCGCCTTTGGCCAGGGGAAAGAGGGTGTCGATGACGCGCTGGCCGGACACCAATGGTTGGTTGAGCGGCAGGCGCCTGGCCACCGGCCGGGGCACCCGGATCGGCCAGCGCTGGAAGAAGGGCAGTTCTACCTCGCCGGAGACCGTGCGCACCGTGGCCACGGTTTGGGTGACGGTATAGTCGCCCTCGGCGGCCACCGACAGCAGGGTGCCGGAAACGTCCGGCGGCGCCAGCACCCGGTGCTCGATGCGCGAGGTCTCCTGGATGGTGCCGATGGTCGCGCCTGGCTCCAGCCGGGTACCCGCCTGGACGGACGGGACGAAGTGCCAGCGCTTGGCGCGGTCCAAGGACTCGGCCGTGACGCCGCGCTCGATGAAGTGGCCGGACAGGCCGCGGATGGCTTCCAGCGGCCGCTGGATGCCGTCGTAGATGGTGCCCAAGAGGCCCGGCCCCAGTTCAACCGACATCGGCATGCCGCTGCCGAAGATCGGGTCGCGCGGCGCGATGCCGGTGGCGTCCTCGTAGACTTGGATGACCGCGCCGTCGCCGGACAGCTTGACCACCTCGCCCACCAGGCGCGACTGGCCGACGCGCACCAGTTCGAGCATGCGGGCATCGGTAACGCCCATGGCCTCGATGACCGGGCCGTTGACTCTCTTTACCAGACCAATGATTCGTTCTTCCATGCCCGCCTCAATATCGGTTAACCGGCGCCGGTCCGCGAAGGCGGCCGCGCCAGCTGGTCATTGTGATGTTTTAGTCTCGTCGCCGAAGGCCGCCTGGATGAGGGCCCGGCTGGCGTTGGCGGCGCGCGCGAAGCGCGTCCGGATAGTATTGGTATAGGACAGCCGTCCGCCCTCGGCTACCAGCTCGACGCCGCGCTCGTTCAGGATCGGCCGTTCGGCGCGGCGCAGGCTGACGCGCCGGCCGCAGGCTTGCGCCGCCAGCGCCTCGGCCGCGCGCAGCAGGCCGTCGTCGAGCAGCGGCCAGTCGGCCGGGCTGGAGTTGACCGTGGCCGGGCCGTCGCCCAGCCCCACCGCCGCCTCGGCCAGCCAGCTGGCCAGGATGTGGCGGTAAGCGGGCGTCTGGGCTAGTTCGTCGAACTGGGCGCGGGCCCGCGCCTCGACGTCGCGGTTCAAGCGCTCGCGGGCCGCCAGGTCGCCTTTCTTGCGTTCCAGGGCCAGGCGCGATTCGGCGTTGCGCCGGATGGCTTCGGCCTGTTCCGCGGCCGTGTTCGCCGCCTCGGCCAGCAAGGCCTCAACCTTGGCTCGGGTGGCGGTGGCCTTGGCGCTGGCGTAGGCCTCGGCGTCGGCCTGCAGCTGACGCAGTTCGTCGGCCGCGCTGTCGGCGATGCCGGCCAGCAAGGTGTCCAGGCTGTGGAGGGTGTCGGTGGTCGGGGCGGCCGTCACGCCGCGCGCCGTAGCCGGGCTGCGTAAGTCTGTCATAGCTTGATTCCGATCGCCTGGTTAACCAGGTCCCTGATGCCCGGCCGGCCGGCCAGTCGGCCGGTCCGGTCCGGTATTTCCACCACCAGCGGGAAACGTTCCGAGAACATGTAGGCCTCCACCTCGGCCCGGATCATGGCCACGACGCGCTCCGTCATGATGACGATGCCGGCGTCCGGTCTACCCAAGGCCTCGCGGAAGGCCTCGGTCGCCTCGCCGGCGTTCCGGGCTATCCGGCCGCGCACGCCGGCCAGGCTGAAGCCGAGAATGGTGTCCTCGTCGCCGATGGCGAAGTATTGCACGGCTGGGCCTAGATTTTTCCGAGGATCATCAGGGCGGTGATGAAGCCGAAGATGACCAAGCCTTCGGCCAGGGCGATGAAGATCAGCGCCTGGCTGGCGATTTCCGGCCGCTCGCCGATGGCGCCCATGGCGGCGGCGCCGACGTTGGCGATGGCGATACCGGCGCCGATGGCGCCGAAGCCGAAGGCCAAGGCGGCGGCGATCAGGCCGAACTGCAGCACCTTGGCCTGCTCCGGGCTGATGGCTGCGGCTGCGGGGGCAGCGGCCTCCTGGCCGAAGGTGGCCGAAACCGATACCACGGCGAACAGTATCATCAGCCCGAAGGTGACGAAGGTCATGGCCTTCGATCTGGTCTGGAAGGTCTTTTTGGTGTCGTCCATGTGCAATGCTCCTTGCTTAACAGGGCGTTGAAAAACGCGAAGGCGGCTTTTCAACGCTTCCAAATTTACTACAATTGTCAGTCTCGGCTGCGAAGCGATATCGGCCGGTAGGCCCGGCCAGTGCCATTGAAGTACTTGGAGAAGAATTCATAATAATTGAGACGAAGCGACTGGATGCCGGCCGACAGGCCCTCCAGGGCTATCACCAGGGCGTTGCCCAGGATGAGCACCACGAGGCCGGGCAGGCTCAGGCCGCCGTCGGGCTTCAGCATGGCGGCGATCTTGGCGAAGGCCAGCATCAGGCTGGTGTGGGCGATGCCCAAGCCGGCCACGCGCATGAAGGACAGGGTGTTGGCCAGATAGCCGGAGAAAATTTCCAACAGCTCGACGATCCACTCCAGCGTGAAGTTGAGCAGGGTCAGCGGGCCGAACTTGCGCGGGGCGTGTCCCGGCTTTTTATGGAAGAACTCGAGCGGCGCCTTGAAGGCCAGGGCCAGGCTGGGAAGGCCCAGAAGCAGCGCCAGCAGCGGCAGGGGTGGCAGTTCTTTATAGGCGTGGCCGACGAAGTAGAAGGCCACCCAGACGCCGGCGCCGTAGATCCAGGCGCCGAAGAAGCCGGCCTTGTTGAAGAGTAGGGCGAACCAGCGGCGCTGGCGGATCAGGTTGACCCAATTAAGCGCCATGCCGACGCCCAGCACCACGATGCCGAAACGGACGGTCAGGCCCAGGATGTCGTAGATGCTGCTGATGGCGCCGCTTCCTCCGTGGCCGGCGGCGCCGTTACCGGCAGCGCCGTTACCGGCGATGATGCCATGGTAGTCGAACCAGAGGGCCGGCAGCAGTTTTTGGCCGAAGATGGACCCGAACAGGAAGCCGGTGACGATGGCCGCGCCGCCGCAGTACAGGATGAGCGTAAACAGGTTGCGGTCCTTGCCGTGTTTACGGGCGTGCAGCCAGCCGAGCAGGCCGACCAGCACCAGCACCAGGCCGTGGCCGGCGTCGCCGAACATCAGGCCGAACATGCACAAGTAGGCCACCGCCACGAATGGCGTGGGGTCGATGCTGCCGTATTCCGGCGTGGCGTAATTCGATACCAGACGCTGGAAGGGCCAGAGCGGCCGCGGGTTGCTCATGGCCACGGGCGGGGCCAGTCCCCTGGTTTCGGCGCCGTTGGGTAACAGCCATTCCAGGTAGCAACCCCGGCTGGCGGCCTGGCGGATGCCTTGCTCCACCTGTTGGCAACGGGCGGCCGGCACCCAGCCGGACAAAAGGATGGTGCGCTCGGTGGTCGAGAAGCCGGCGCGCACCCGGTTGGTCAGTTCCTCGACGCGCAGTACGGCCCAGCTGCGGCGCAGTTCGTCGGCCTGGCCGTGAAGCAGGCGCTTCAGTTCGTCGGCGCGGGCGGCTTGTACCGCCCGGAGGGCTGTTTCCTTGCCGGCCAGCTCACGCAGGATCTCCGGTTTCTCCTGCCCGGCCAGGCCGGCCGCAACGGACTCTTCCCAGCCCTCGCGGCGCAGGCTGTCCAGCAGGCGCTGGGTATCGCGCTTCAGGCTGATGACCAAGAGACTGGTGCTGTTACCCGTCGCGGCCCCGCCTTTGAGGATGACGGCCGGCAGGCCGGACAGGTTGCTTTCCAGGCTGGCGAGGCGGCTAGTCGGCAGGCTGCCGGCGCGGAAGTCCAGGAAGGAGCGGCTGCCGGCAGCCGGTAGGGCGGAGCCCAGGTCGCCGACGGCCTCGATCTGGGCGCGCATGTCCTTGAGGCGCAGCAGTTCGTCCTGGGCGGCCTTCTGCTTCTCGCGGGCCTCGTTCATGCTGGCCGCCAGGCGGTCCAGCTGCTGCTCGATGGCGGCGGCGTCGAGCGGCCCGGCGCCAGCGTTGTCCGGCCGGTAGCGTTCCAGGTCGGGCAGCGCCAGGGGCGGGTCGGCTAGTTGGAAAAAACCTTCGGCGCGCTTACGCAGTTCGCCGACCTGGGTGGTTCGGGCGTCGGGGGCTGCCGCCTTGACATCAACGCCTAGATCGCCGGCCAGGTCCTTGATACTGATGGCGTCCATGACGCCCAGTTGTAGCAGGGCGTCGGCCACGGGCTTGGCGTCGTCACGCAGGACCGAGGCGAACAGCAGTTTCATCGGGGTGGTGAACATCATAGCGCGTCCCGTATCCTTTCTTCGGCGAGCCCGTAGTACTTGGCGTTCAGGATGGCCAGCGCGACGCGGATATCCTCGTGGCGTAGGCTGGCGTAGGCCAGGGGAATGGCGATGGAGAAAGGGTAGCCGCCCAGCAGGCGCCAGGCCTCGTCGAGGGCCAGCTGGCGCAAGGCCTTTACCAGCAGGCCCAGGCTGGCCTTGCCGTCGCCGGCGGCGGCGATGAAGCTGGACAGGCGGCCGAGTTGTCCGCCCAGGGCCTGAACCATCAGGCCGGCGGTGTGGTCGCCGGAGTAAGCCTCGCCTAGGCCGCGGGCCCGACTGGCCGAGCCGTAGGGTATCAGGTAGTCCAGGGCCTCGGCCGCGTCCAGATTGTAACAGGTCTTGAAGCGGATCAGGCGGTCGGCGTTACTGGCGTCGGCGTCCATCCGCAAGGCCCGCTCGGCGATGGTACGGTCCGCTTTACTCAGCTTGGCGGCGGCGGCCAAGGCCCCGTCGAAATAGCGGCGGTCTAGGGCCAGCTCTAGCTTGAACAGGTTGCCGCGCTCGATGGCCTCGGCCAAGCCAACGGCGATGATAGCCGCGTAAGGGGTGCCCTTGAGGGCCGTGGCCACGGCGGCGGCGTCCGTCGCCGCCAGGAGGGCGTCGATATCGATAGCATGGACGATGGGCTGGCGGTCGAGGTAAGCGGACTGGCCGATGCTATCGCCGCCGCGAAAGCGGCCATCGAACCACAGCCGGAGAACCTGCTTCAGATTGTCGATCTCGAAGCGCAGCGACAAGGCTTCGAAGAAGGCGGCGATGGGGCCTTTAACCAGGCGGCGCAGTTCGGCGAAGACGCTGGCGTCGGCGGCGTAAAGCAGGGCCTCGCCGGCCCGCAGGTCGCCGGTGGCGTTGTACGAAGCCTCAAGGCCTTCAAAACGGGTGCCGCGCAGCAACAAGAAGGCTTCCGGCAGCGATTTGGCGCGGATCAGGCCGGTAATTGTTTCCTGGGGCAGTAATTGGCTAAGGCGGGTCTTGAGTTTGGCATTTAGGAAGGCGTAAGACCCCAAAGCGCCGGCCATGGCTCAGCGCTTTTCCAGGTCGGTGGCGACGACCTGTTTTAGAACCCGTTGGGCCAGGCCGGCCAATTCGGGCTCCCGAGCCGCATACCAATGGGCGACCAGCTTCTCGGCCGCCTGTTGGCCTTCAGCCAGTGTGGCGCTAGCGGCGGCGCGGGCGGCATCGAGTCGCTCCCGCAGTAGCCTGGCGGCCTCCGCTCGGGCGCTGGCTAGTTGTACCTCGGCTTGGCGGTCGGCCTCGGCCCGCAGCCGGACGGCCTCGGCCTTGGCTGAATCGATGGCTTCCCTGGCTTGGCGCTCGGCGCCGAGGACTTTCTCGACGACATTTCGCATAGTGCTGGCTTTCTATGGCGGACTCTGGCAGAGCCGCACATGGTGCCCGGCAGGTCGGGTTCGGCTGCTGACGGGCTCTGGCATGGTTTGAAAGCTGTGGAGCGGACGGCTTCAGGTTCAAATCGACTGACATGAGCCTGAATAATCCCGCTCAGACCATATCCGGCAACGCTGGATGGGCACTATTGTCTGCTTATGTAGCTTAAATGTCAATAATAAGGTGACAATGTCAGTCGTTTAGTCGTTCGAAAGCTGTTTAGTCACAAGGTTAGGAAGTGCTAGGAACTGTCACCTCTGGCCTTGAATCCGTATTGACCGCGCTTTTTGTCGGCATCGAACCTGAGGGATCCTATAAAACTAGCTGGGTTTTAGTACAGTTTATGAGCCGCCGTATACGGAATCGTACGTACGGTGGCGCGAGAGGACGGCGGGTGTAAGCCCGCCGTCTCCCCGCTTTTGCCATTATAGAGGCTTAATTAGCAGGGTGTTGAAAAACGCGGATGCGGCTTTTCAACACTTCAAAAGCCGGTACAATTACGCAGCATAGCGCAAGCTATGCGAGGAATTGTTAAGGTTGTTGAGAAAGCAACCGGCTTTTTCAACAACCTGTTAGAGTTCGTGCGTTACGGTCAGTGTATAGCCGCTGGCCCGCCTGCCAGTATTGGAAACCACAATGGTCCAGGTTCCGGCAACAGTTTCGGCGTTATACGACAGACTGGTCGTTCCGGTAGCGACTTGGCTTCCTGCAGGATTGTAAAGCGCCATCGAAAGTGTAGCATTGCGCACTGTTTTACTCAGGGTTGCTGATATCGTCCCACCGGAGACCACAAAACTGCTGCTTGCAGAAGTGCTGGCATTAAGAGTCCCGGTGAAAGTCTCTGTAACTAGTACCGGCTCAGGATCTCCACCACCGCCTATTGCAGCGACTGCCGCAGCGGCATCCACCAGGCCATAACCAAAAGTGGTATCGTAGCCAACAATACCAAGATCGTGGGCTGAATTGACTAAAATATCCCAAATTTGTTGATTGCTCAGGGCGGGATTTGCGCCTTTTACCAGTGCTGCCACCGCAGAAACATGCGGGGTGGCCATTGACGTTCCGTTAAAGGAATCATAATTAGTTGCAAGAATATTCAGGCTGACCACAGGACTGCCGGCGGCAACAAGCAGCTGCCCGTCTTCCAGACTGATGGTAACACCGGGAATCCAGGTACCGGCTGTACCAAGGGTACCGCTGAAAATTCCAGACTCGTTGTTATAAAGAATCACGCCAACAGCGCCAGCATTCTGGGCATTGGTTACTTTATCTGCAAAACTGATTTCGCCACGCTGAATCAAGGCGATGTTACCAGCAACCGTAGCCGGGAAATCAGCGGCGCTCAGACCCATACCGCAGTTCACAGCCGGCTTCGTCAGGTTTGTCACAAAGGGAGCAAACTCAAGCGCGTATGCCGCCAGTGTCTGCTGCCCGTAGACAACATCGGCGGCCTGGCCGGTTCCAACTGGAACAGTAGACAACACATCTACGCCGGGAGCTACAAGATGGATTCCGGTTCCTTGATTGGAGAAATCGGCTATGGCCAGCGCGCTGTCTACCGCGCCGATAGCCATAGTTGATGCATAACCGGCCGGGTACGAGATGCTAGTGGCACTGTCATTGCCGGTTGCACAAATTATCAGCAAGCCGGCATTAAAAGCGTTCTGATAGGCCTTTTCTTCAGTCTTGGAGAAGCGGCCGCCGCCCAGACTCATGCTGGCAATATGCATGCCATTCTGTACTGCCCAATCCACACCGGCCAGAATGTTGGAGGTGCTGCCAGAACCTTCATCGGATAAAACCTTTACGGCGTACAGATCGACATTATAAGCCACAGAGGCTACACCGATATTATTGTTGGTAATGGCACCGATAGTACCAGCGCAATGGGTACCATGACCGTTACCGTCAAAAGGATCATTATCGCTATTTACAAAATCATAACCACCCCGGTAGTTGGCGGCAAGGTCGGGATGATTGTAGTCGATACCAGTATCCAGAACTGCCACTTTTACATTGTCTCCGGTAGTAGTTGCCCATACCTGCGGCGCATTTACGGCGGTAACGCCCCAAGGTACGGTTTCGCCGAGGGCATAGCGGATATAGTCTGGCTCTATCAGCTCGACATTCGGATTGTGCATGAGGCCGGCTAAGGCCCGTTCGTTGGGAACCCGGATTGCCATGGCGTGGACAATCGAAAATTCCCTGACGATTTCCGCACCGTTGCCGCGCACCATATCGCGGTCAGCATTGCCTGGTTTGGCTTTGAACAGGATAATGTAACGGCCTTCCACGGCGTCGGCAGCTGGCACGGCCGCGAGTGAACGGGAGTTCAGCAGGCCTTCATCCTGCGAAACGATGCCAAGCGGCTGATTCAGCCCGATAGTACAGGAAAACAGAGTGAGAAGCAGGGCAAACGTCGCGGTGATTCCAACTTTCTTCATCAACACCCTCCAGGATCAAGAATATGGTTATTCTATAACCGGTTAAAAGTGTATACCCGATACTGGTAGGACGCAAGTAAATTTCTGCAAGTATTAAGGCCTGAAAAGGGTTCTCTAGCACCCGCGCAAGTAGCGAGATACCGTTGGCCGTCTGTAAAAGGCTGTATTCCATCCGCCGCCATTTATCTGGTACAACCGAAGGCGTAGCTGCCCGGCCAGGATTACATGCCGGCCGGGTGCTGTAACGGAAGGTAAGCCGCGGCTCAGCCCTTTTTGCGGCTGCCGATGCGGTCAGCGGTCCAGATTATAATGAAAAAGATGGTCAGGGTGGCGAAGACGCCAATCAGGCCGCCCAAGCTGACGGCCATGGCCTGCAGGGTGGTGCTGGCGGCCTGAAAGGTCTCAATGAGTTTATCCATAGTTATTTCCTCACTTGGCCAGCAGCGGCACCAGGGCCAAAACCATGCCGCCGGCGATGATCGAGCCGAGCTGCCCGGAGACGTTGGAGCCGATGGCGTGCATCAGGATGATGTTGCCCTTTTCTTCCTCGGCGGCCATCTTCTGGATGACCCGCCCGCTCATCGGGAAGGCCGAGATGCCGGCCGCGCCGATCATCGGGTTGATCTTCTTGTGCGCCGGCAGGAAGAGGTTGATGAACTTGGCGAACAGCACGCCGCCGGCGGTGTCGAAGACGAAGGCCACCAGGCCCATGCCCAGGATCATCAGGGTCTGGACGTTCAGGAACTTGTCGGCCCGCATGCTGGAGCCGATGGTGATGCCCAACAGCAGGGTGACCAGGTAGGCCAGCTCGTTCTGCGCCGTCTGGGACAGCCGTTCCAGCACGCCGCATTCGCGGATTAGGTTGCCGAACATCAGCGAGCCGACCAGCGGCACCGAGATGGGCGCCACGAAGCCGGCGATCATGGTCACCACGATCGGGAACATGATTTTAAGCCAGCGCGGCACGTTGCTTTCATGGTAGGTCATGTGGATGCGGCGCTCTTTTTTGGTGGTCAGCAGGCGGATGACCGGCGGCTGGATGAGCGGCACCAGCGCCATGTAGGAATAGGCCGCCACCGAGATGGGCCCCAGCATGTCGCGGGCGAATTTATTGGCCACGTAAATGGCGGTCGGGCCGTCGGCCGCGCCGATGATGCCGATGCTGGCCGCCTCGCGCAGGCTGAAGTTGAAGGGCGGCAGGGTGGCGATGATCATGGTGGCGAAGATGCCCAGCTGGGCGGCCGCGCCGAAGAAAATCATGAAGGGGTTCTTGAAGAGCGGCCCGAAGTCGATCATGGCGCCGACGGCGATGAAGATCAGGATCGGGAACAGCTCGTTGGCGATGCCGCCGTCATACAGGACTTTAAGGAAGCCGGCCGCGCCGTCGTGTTCCCAGACCACCTGGAGTGGCAGATTGACCAGGATGGCGCCGAAGCCGATTGGCAGTAACAGCATGGGTTCAAAGCCCTTGGTGACGGCTAAAACGATCAGCACCGCGCCGACCAGGTACATGACGCCCATCTGCCAGGTAAGTGACGTGAAGCCGATAAAGACCTGTTCCATTAATACCTCCGAATCTGCCCATGGCGGGAAATCCGTCGGCGGCTGGAAATCGGCTGCGGCGGACAGTTCCGGCAGTATAGCCAATCGGGCGGCCGATTGTCCATATTGCCGGCCTGCCGACTTTGCAGTAAGCTTCAGGTCAGCGCCGCCTGGGCGCGGGGAGGTTGGCATGCGTTTGACCAAGCGTTTCCTGATCGGGTCTCTGGTGAGTGCGGCGCTGTTCTGGCTGTACTACGATTTCAGCGCCCTGCCGGCCTGGAACTTTACCAGTTTCGGCTTCTGGCTGCGGCTGGGCTTCATGATAGCCAGCTTCGCCGTCCCGATCGGCCTACTACGGGACAGCCGCCGGGCCGTGGCCGGCAGCGTCCTGGCCAGCCTGTCGCCCATCGTCCTGGCCATCGTCCTGTCGGTCGGCTCCTGGGGCTGCTTCCCGGGCAACGCCGCCCGTTACGCGGCCATGCTGCCGATCGAGGAGCGGGCGGCCGCCAGCTTCGTGGCTGATTTCCGGGCCGAGGTCGGCGCCGAGGGCACTCAAGTAGGCAGCCATCGCTTTATCCTGCCCATTATCGACAAGGTGCTGTCGGTCAAGGTGGCGCAGGGCTCGCTGGGCCAGTACGGCGCCCAGTTTTCCATGAACGAGGAAATTTTCACCGCCGTGACGGTCAATCGCGGTGGACAGACCGAGGTGGTGCGCGTCTCGCCACTCGATTATTCCGGCTCCTTCGTGGCCCTGTCGGCCGGGGCCGCGGGCACGGTGGGCTATCTGGAGGTTAACCAGGCCACCGGTGCGGCCCGCCTGGTGTCAGTGGCCGGCGGCATGAAGTATACGCCGGGGGCGGTCTTTGGCTACGACCTCTTGCGCCATGTCCGCTACGCCTACCGCACGGCCCTCTTGGGCGACTTCAGCTTCGAGATCGACGATAACGGCCAGCCCTACTGGCTGGTGCCGGTGCTGCGGCGCACGGTTGGCCTGTTCGGCGGCGACCAGTTGGCCGCCATCATCCTGGTCGACCCGGTCTCAGGCCAGATGGAGCGCTACGCGCCCGGTCTAGAGCCGGCCTGGGTGGACCGCACCGTGCCCACCAGCGTCATGATGACCCAGGCCAATAACGCCCTAACCCTGGTCAACGGCTGGTTCAACGCCGTCTTCGGCGCCAAGCAGGGCGTGCTGCAGCTGTCCGACGGCTACAATTACGCCTTCTCGGAAGGCTCGGACGGCGGCCAGACCTGGTTTGTCTCCGGCATCACCTCGCCCAACGAGGCCGACCAGACCCAGGTGGCGGTGCTGCTGGTCAACATGAAGACCCGGCAGGCCCTGCGCTATCCGCTGGGTGGTATCACCGAGATGCGCGCCATGGAGATCGCCGAAAGCGACGAGCGGGTGCGCGCCCAGATGCTAACCGCCACCTGGCCGATCCTGACCGACGTCGGCGGCCAGCCGGCCTTCTTCTTGTTCCTCAAGAACGAGGTGCAACTGCAGCGCTTCGTCTACATCGACCTGGCCACCGGCAACCGGGTGGCCATGGGCCAGACCATCGAGGCCGCCCGCTTCGAGTTTGCCCGGCTGGTCGGCGCCGCCAGCGGTTCCAGCCAGCCGGAGTCCAGCCTGTCCGGCCTGGTCAAGCGCGTCAGCCGAGCCGGCGACGACCTGTGGTTCCTCTTGTCCGGCGACCCGGTGACCCTCTACTCAGTGGCCGCTGGTTTGGGCAATGGCAGCCGCTTCCTGGAGCCTGGCGACGAGGTCAGCCTGAACTACCGCGAGTCGTCGGCTACCCCGGGCCAGCGCTTCGTCACCAGGCTGCGCAACCGGTCGATCGGCGAATGAGCCAGCCCGACCCAGCCGGCGGACGTCTGGTGCGCCCCGGCGCCGGCCTGCAATACGGCTTGTTCTTCGCCGCCTTCATGCTGTTCGGCACCTCGATGACGGTGGTCGGTTCCACCCTGCCCGGCATCCTGGCCGCCTTTGCCTGGGATTACCTGGCGGCCGGCCTGGTGCTGGCCTCTGGCTCGGTGGCCTATTTCCTATTTTCATACCTGGCCGGCCGCCTGGTGGACCGGCTGGGCGCCAAGCGCGCCGTGGCCATCGGCCTGCTGGCCGACGGCCTGGCCCTGGCTTTGTTTGCCGCCGGACCGTCGGTGCCAGCCAACGCCGCGCTCTGGGCCCTGGTCGGAGCCGGCCAGGCCTTCATCGAGGTCGGCGTCAACTGGGCGGTGCTGCGCATGGAAACCGGCTCCGGCGGCCGGGCCATGGCCGTGATGCACGCCGCCTTCGCCGTCGGCGCGGTGGCCGGGCCGCTGGCGGCCGGTAGCCTGCTGGCCGCCAACGTGCCTTGGTCCTGGGCCTTCCGCGCCATCGCCGGCCTATTCGGCCTGACCGCCCTGGCCGTGCTGGCCATGTCCGGCCGCGGCCTGGAACCGACCAAAACAGCGTTGAGCGCCGCCGACCGGGCCGGGCTGGCACGTCAGCCGGTCTACTGGCTGGGCTTCGTCACCCTGTTGCTGTACGTTGGCGTCGAGCTGGGTATTACCAACTGGAGCGCCGAGTTCTTCGTGCGCGCCTTTGACAGCCCGGCGCCGGCGGCGGCCTTCATGGTCTCGGCCTTCTGGCTGGGCTTACTGGCCGGCCGTTTCGGCATCCCGCTCTTGTACCGCGGCCAAAGGCGCGACGCCGTTCTGGTGGCTCTGGCCGCCTTGTTGGCGCTGGCCACCCTGCTCTTGGCCCTGGCCGGTTTCGGCGGTAGCGGTTTCTTCCCGCTGGCCGCGCTGGGCATCGTCCTGGCCGGCCTGGGCTGTTCCTGCATCTATCCCTTCGTGGTGACGCTGGTGGCCGGCGCCTTGGTCGAGCACCAGGGCGAGGCCATCGGCTTCGCCTCCACCGGCGGCGGGGTGGGCGCCTTCCTGTTTCCGTACTTCATGTCGACCATCGCCGCCGCCGCCGGCATCAAGGTCGGCTTCGCCGCCTACGCCGTGGTGGCCGTGGCTACCCTGCTGTCCTGTCTGGCGCTGGTCCGGGCCGAGCGGCGGCTGCTGCGGGCTCGCGCTGGGCGTGGTTGACGGCCGCTAACCGGCCGGTTGTCAACTGTTTGCGTGTCCAGTCAGTCGATTTTCGCTATGGGGCATCGACGTCGCCGCCGGCCGGCGCTACAATAGTAACCATGCCCGCTACGGTGGGCGCGAGGAGTCAACATGAAACATTTCGAATTCTGGCGTGGTCGCCGGCTGGCGCTGGCCTGTCTGGTCGTGGTTATCACCAGCTTTAGCGTCGGATGCGCCTCCGCGGCCGACCTGCTTGGCAGCCTGGGGGACGTCGCTATCGCCGCGACGTCGGATGGCCACTGGCGCGGCAGCTTTTTTTGGTTTCCCAACAAGGTACAGGTTGAGGTGACGGTCGCGACCGGTCGAATAACGGCCATCGATATCCTCGAGCATTTCCATGGCCAAGGCGAAGCCGCCGAGGCCATCGTCGACACCGTTATCGCCCGCCAAAGCCTGGCGGTGGACGCTGTTAGCGGCGCCACCCATTCCAGTATCACCATCCTCAAGGCCATCGAAGTGGCTTTGCAGCAGGGCCAGCCATGAGCGCGCTGGTGGGTTGCCAGGCCACCTGTCAGGGGCCGGTTAGCTGGACGGGATTTCCACCCGGCAGTGGGTGCCCTGAGCGTTGGTGATGCTGAAATTGCCCAGTAGCTGGGAAGCCAGCATGCGAACCAGCATCAGGCCAAAGCCGGACGGGCCGGCGCTGGCGCCAGACGCTTCTAGCGCCGGTTTGGCGTCGGGCGCGACCGGCTCAGCCAGTCCGGTCCCGTCATCGTCGACATCGAGGCATAGGCTCTGTTCCTGGAGCGTGAAGCGGATGCTCAGGCAGCCGTCGGGCCCGACCTGCGAAAGCGTATTTGTAGCTGTTGGTTATCAGTTCATTGGCGATAAGGCCGATGGTGAAGGCCAGCTTGGACGGCAGTTTGAGGTCTTTCAGTTCGGTATGCACCACCACGTAGTCCTGGGATGGAAACAGGTCGCTGACGGCGCGGACCAAGTTGGCCAGGTAGGCGCGGCTGGAGACGACGTCGGCCTGGCCATCCAGCAGCAGCTTGTCGTAGAGCAGGCGCATGCTCCGGATGCGGCCGATCGAGTCGGTCAAGGCGCTCCTGGTTTCGTTGTTGGTCGACTTGTCCAGCTGCATGCTGAGCAGGCTTTCCACCGAGGCTATGCCGTTCTTCATGCGGTGGTAGACTTCCTTGATCAGGACTTCCTTTTCCTGCACCTGGGCTTCGAGCCTCTGCTCGACCTCTTTGCGGGCCGTCATGTCTAACAGGTTGTTGAAAAAGCCGGTTGCTTTCTCAACAACCTTAACAATTCCTCGCATAGCTTGCGCTATGCTGCGTAATTGTACCGGCTTTTGAAGTGTTGAAAAGCCGCATCCGCGTTTTTCAACACCCTGCTAGCGTGAAACCGGCCAGCCGCCGCTTTCCCCCTTCCAGGGTTATCGGAAATTTTATAGTTGAGAAGAATTTATCACCCAGCTGTTCGTCCACTTGGATGAGTTCGCCCCGCTCCAGGATGCGCTTGTCGTCGGCGATCATACTTTTGGCCAGGTCGGAAGGAAACAGGTCGTCCATGGTCTTGCCGATGATATTGTCCAAGGGCATGCCTAGCATAGTTTCGTAGTTGCGGCTGAGGATAGTTGGCCGGATTTCGTCATCCTTGAAAAAAATGTGCACTGGGCTGTTTTCCAGCAAGGCTTGGAACATGGTCATTTTTTCATGCAGTTCTTGCTCGCGGCGTTTCAGTTTGCCGTTGGCTTCGAACAGTTCAAAGGCCATTTCTATGGAAGTCTTGAGCACGAAGTTGCCGGAATTCTTGATGACATAGCCATAGCGGGTGATGCTGCGCACCTTGGTGACGAAATCGTCCTCGGCGTGGGACGTCAGGAAAATGATCGGGATTTCGCGGGTGGCCGAATTCCGGCCTGGCCACAAATTGCCAAGCGGCTTAAAGCGGACTATACTGGAACCTTATTCTGGAGTACGAGAGGTATGCATGAAAACCATCGGCAAGCGTTCCTGGCCTGTCCTGTTCGTGTCAGATCAAGTCCAGCAGCAGACCGACGAGGGCGACTGGCTGCGCGCCATCGTCCAGCACCTGACGGCCGAAAACGGCTGTACGGTCCTGTTCAGCTCGGCCTATGGCGACGCGCACGATATGGTCTACGCCCGCGAGGACCTGGGCACCATTATCGTCGACTGGGAAAGCAAGGCCTTCGGCCGCCTGCACCAGAAGAACGAGGCCCTGAACGAGGCCGACGCCGCCGCCCGCTTCGTCGCCTACGTCCGGCGGCGCAACCGGACCATCCCCATCCTGATCCTGTCCGACCGCTCGTCGATCGAGAGCATCCCCAACCCGGTGCTGGAACTGGTCAACGGGGTAATATGGAAGTTGACCGATACGGCGCCCTTCAACGCCGGCCGCATCGAGCGCAGCGTGGTCGACTACATGTACACCGTCCTGCCGCCTTTCTTCCGCAGCCTGGTGGAGTACGTCCACGAGTACAACTTCGCCTGGCACACCCCGGGCCACATGGGCGGGCAGGGCTTTCTAAAGAGCCCGTCCGGCACGGCCTTCCACAAGTTTTTCGGCGAAAACGTGCTGCGCGCCGACCTGTCCATCTCGGTGCCGGAGCTGGGCTCGCTGTTGGACCATACCGGCACCACCGGCGCGGCCGAGAACTATTCCGCCCAGGTCTTCGGCGCCGACCGCTGCTACTACATCCTGAACGGCACTTCCACTGGCAACCAGGTGGTCTGGCGCAGCCAGGTCTCGCCCGGCGACCGCTGCCTTTTGGACCGCAACTGCCACAAGTCGCTCAACCACGCCATGATCATCACCCAGGCAGTGCCGGAGTACATGGTGCCGGTGCGCAATGCCCTCGGCATCATCGGCCCGGTCGACTTTGCCAAAATCGACCAGGCCAAGGCCTACGTCATGACGGCCCTGACCAACTCCACCTACGACGGCATCTGCTACAATACCATATACGCCAGCCAGCACCTGCAAGGCGCCGGCATCCTACACTTCGACGAGGCCTGGTACGCCTACGCCAAGTTCCATCCCATCTACCGCGATCACTTCGGCATGGCGCTGGGCAGCCGCGACAAGCTGATCTTCTGCACCCACTCGACGCACAAGCTGCTGACCGCCTTCTCGCAGGCCTCCATGATCCTGGTTAAGTTCCCGCGCGACATCTTCGGGTCGCCCGAGAAGGAAGACGGCTTCCACGACCTGTTCAACGAGAGCTACATGATGCACGGCTCCACCTCGCCGCAGTATTCGATGGTGGCCTCGCTGGAGGTGGCCACCAAGATGATGGACGACAACGGCAGCATCGCCCACGCCGATATTATGGAAGAAGCCATCGAGCTCCGGCGCAAGATTGCCCGCATCAAGGCCGAGGAATGCGGCGAGGGCGACTGGTTCTTCGGCATCTGGCAGCCGGAGTCGATCGTCACCAAGACCACCCAGGAGCTGATCGAGAACCAGGCCAACTGGGTGCTGCAGCCCGGCGACGCCTGGCACGGCTTCCCGGCCGAGGGTCTGTCCGGCGCCTATACCATGCTCGACCCGATCAAGCTGACCTTCCTCTGCCCCGGCGTCGACGTGCAGGGTCGCTGGCAGGAAATGGGTGTGCCGGCGGCCATCGCCACCCGCTTCCTGGGCGACAAGGGCATCGTCTGCGAGAAGACCGACTACTACTCCTGGCTGCTGCTCAATTCGCTGGGCACCACCAAGGGCAAACAGGGCACCCTGCTGGCCGAGCTGTTCCGTTTCCGCGAGCTGTACAAGTCCAACGCGCCGCTGGAGCAGGTTTTCCCGCAGCTGGTGGCCGACTATCCGGCCCGCTACCGCGGACAGGGCCTGCAGGACCACTGCCGCCAGATGCACGGCTACATCCGCGAGCGCGGCCTGCTCGACAAGATGGTGCAATCCTCCAAGATCATTCCCGACCAGGCCTGCATCCCGGCCGAGGCTTACCGGGCCATCGTTAAGAAGCAGGTCGAGTTCGTGCGCCTCGACGCGATCGACCCGGCTGTCAATCCACGCACCACCGCCGTCATGGTGGTGCCGTACCCGCCGGGCATTCCCATCCTGATGGGCGGCGAGATCATCAACGAGAAGACGCGCCCCATCCTGGAATACCTGCGCGAGCGCCAGAATTTCGAGAACCGCTTCCCGGGCTACTCCGGCGACATCCACGGCATCGAGCGCAGCCAGCCGGATGCCGATGGCCAGGTCTGGTTCGAGTTCATGCTCATCAAGCAGTAATCGATCGATACCTGGCCGCCGGAGCGGCCGAAGGAGGCGAATATGGCCATGACGACACGGCAAGCGGTTCTGGTACTGCGCGGCCGGACGACCCGGGACGGCGCCGGCGTCAAGCTGCAGCGCATTTTCAGCCACCAAGAGGCGGAACGTCTCGACCCCTTCCTGCTGCTGGACGCCTTCGGTTCGGACGACCCGGCCGACTACCTGCCCGGCTTCCCGATGCACCCGCACCGCGGCATCGAGACCGTGACCTACCTTCTGGCCGGGTCGGTGCGGCACCGCGACTCGCTGGGCAACGGCGGCGTCATCGGGCCGGGCGACCTGCAATGGATGAGCGCCGGCTCGGGCATCATTCACGAGGAGATGCCGCAGGCCTCGCCGGTCGGCGTCCACGGTCTGCAGCTGTGGGTAAACCTAGCGCCGGCGCAGAAGATGCGGCCACCGGCCTACCGTGGGATAGTGGCGGCCCAGGTTTCGGCAGTGCCGGTGGGCGGCGGCAGCGTCCGGCTGTTGGCCGGCGAATGGAACGGCCGGCGCGGGCCGGTGGCCGGCGTGGCCGGCGATCCGGCGTACCTGGATGTCCAACTTGAGGCCGGCAGCCGGTTCGCGCTGGACATCGCCTCTGGCCGCACCGCTTTCGCCTACCTGATAGACGGCAGCCTGGCCGTGGCGCCGCCAGCCGACGCGGCGTCGGGCGGCGGGGCCGGCTTGGTCTACCACGAGGCCGGCAGCTGCCTGTTGCTGGGCGATGGTCAGATAGCCGCTTTCCTGGCCGGCCCGGCCGGCAGCCGTTTCATCGTGGCCCACGCCCCGCCGATCGGGGCGCCGATCGCCTGGGGCGGCCCCATCGTCATGAATACCCAGGCAGAGCTGGACACGGCCTTCCGCGAACTGGAAGCGGGCACCTTCATCAAAACCAAGCCGGCCGGTGGCGGCTGAAACGTCAGCCGACAGACTCCTCGGGCTAGGCACAAGCGATCAGGCGGCTGGTTTTGCCTGGTCGCATTTTTTTTATCTTTTTACTTGTGTCATTTAATATAATGTCGTATAATAACCGTAACACAATAAAATGTTGTAGTAAGCGGAGGTAATTACGCCTGGTTCGACCGAATTCCTGATATTCAGCCTCTATGCCGCCATCTTCGAGCACCATCCCAAGGGCTTTTCCTTGTCCTGCCTTTGCGCTTTGCTGGAACCGCTCGACATTTCGCCCCAGGCAGCGCGGCTGACCTTGTCGCGCATGCGCCAGAAGGGCTATTTCTTCACCCGGCGGCAGGGGCGCCACAGCTTCTACTTCCTGACCGCACCCGGTTTGGCGGAGATCACCACCACCGAGGGGCGCAGCCTGCTCCGGGGCGCGCCGCCGGCCTGGGATGGCCGCTTCCATATGGTGTCGTACGAAGTGCCGGAGGCGCTGCGCGAACAGCGCCAGAACCTGACCACGCTTTTGCGTCAGGCCGGCTTGGGCCGAGCCGCGGCCGGGCTGTGGGCCAGCGCCTATCCTTTGCCGGGAAGGCTGGCCGCCAGCCTGGAGGCCAGCGAGAGCGCCGGCCTAGTAACTAGGTACCTGGCCGAGCTGCAGGGCGACGCGGCGGCTTTCGCCCGGCGCATCTGGCGGCTGGACGAGGCGGTTGGACGGCTGGAGGCCTTTCTGACCCAGTACCGTTCGGCGCTGGCCGAGTACCGGGCCGCCGGGGAAAAGGCGGCCGGGGAAAAGGCGGCCGCCGGCCGGGCCGGGCGGAGTCCAGCTGGGCACCGCGGGCAGCCTGGCCGGTCCGGGCCGGCTGAATGTTTCCGCCGATACTTTTTCCTGCTCGGCGACTTCATCCCGCTGATGGCCTCGTTGCCGCCGGTGCCGCCGGGGCTGCTGCCCGCCAATTGGCCGGCCGCCGCCGCCCATGAACTTTTCCTTGCCTGCCGCCAGGCCGTGCACGATGGGGCCGAGGCCTATGTCGACGCGGTCTATGTGCCTTTCGACGATAGCGGGGAGAGCGCGGCCGAGGCCGCCGCCCGCGCAAACCAGGAGGAGATCGATGAACATGAACCGGAAAACTGAAACCGTCCGCCGCCCAGCGGCCCGTGGCTTGCCGCTGGCCATTCTGCTGGCCCTGGCTGGGCTGGCCGCCGCCGCGCTGCTGGTAACCTGCTGCAGCGGCACCAGCCGCCCGACCTTGCCGGCCGAGCCCGTGGCCTTTGCCCCGGCCGTTGAGCCGAATCCGGCGCGCTGGCAGGCCGCCCGCGGTACCGCCCTTTTGGTAGTGGACTTGCAGCGGGCGTACATGCCCGCGGCGCGCCAGGCCCAGATATTGGCCACCGTCCAGAGCCTGGTGGCGGCGGCCGACGCGGCCGGCGCGCCGGTGATTTGGGTCTACAACCAGGAAGGCTCCGTCCGGCCCGGCAGCCCGGCTTTCGAGCTGGTAGAGCCGCTGGCGCCGGCCGCCCACCACTACAAGGTCGTCAAGCAGACCGCCAGCGCCTTCGCGGGCACCGATCTGGAGGCCATCCTGACGGAGGCCGGCGTCGGCCGCCTAGTCATCTGCGGCCTGGCCAGCACGATATGCGTCCGGGCCACGGTGGACAGCGCCGTCAGCTTGGATTATCACACCGTGGTGGTAGCCGACGCCCACACCGTGCCGTCCAGCGTCGGCGGCGCCGCCGACATCGCCGACATGAACGAGCGCTGGCGCGCCGACGAGCGCATCGAGCTGTTGCCGGCCAACGCGGTCAGCTTTGACGCCCGGCCGCTGGCCGCGCTTGGCCTGGGCGCCGCCGACTGGTCGGTATCGCCCGACTTCGCCGGCCGGCTGGACGCCGATTTCCAGGCCTGGCTGCGGCTGTTGCCGGAGAATGCCACCGACCTGGGCCTGACCGGCTGGGTGGAGCAGGACGACACGCTGATGAACGGCTTGTCGCCCCAGGCCGTCGCGGCGCTGCAGGCCCAGGAGCGGCTGATGCTGCAGCATCTGCAGGCCGAGGACCGCAGCGGCCTGAGCGCTGGCGACCTGCTCAGCTTGCTGGCCTGCCAGCGGGCGCTGGAGGATACGGTGGCCCTGCAGCGCTTCACGGAGTACGATTACCTGGTCAATCCGACCGTCTTCGGCATCAGCTATTCGGTCTACGGCCTGTTCAGCAATTCCCAGCCGCTGGCCACGCCGGTTCAAGCCGAAGCCTACGTCACCCGCTTGTCGGCCCTGGCCGGCAAGTTGGCGGAAGCCGCCGCCGCCATGGAACGCCGCACCAGATCCCGCCTGATCGCGCCGCGCATCGTGCTGCAAAGCGCCCTGCCGGACCTCGAGGCCCTGGCCAACGCCAGCGCCACCGATTTTTACCAGATCCTGTCCGACAAGCTGGCGGCCATGGCCGGCCTGGCGGCGGCCGACCGCGAGGATCTGCTGACCCGGGCCGGCGATATCATCGCCAGTGCCGTCATTCCGGCCGCCCAGCGCCTGTCCGCGGCCGTCTCTGCCCAGCTGGAGCGGGCCAAGGACGAGGTCGGCGCCTGGACTCTGCCGGATGGCGCCGACTACTACCAGGCCCTGCTGCGCGCCAAGACCACCACCGACCTGACGCCGCAGCAGATCCACGATAGGGGTCTGGCCGCCCTGGAAACCATCCATGCCGAAATCCTGCGCGTCGGCCTGGCTGGCGGCCTGGCCGGCAGCACCCCCATGGCGATGGTCGGCCAGGCTTTTTCGGCCGCCAACAACGTCGGCCCCGACGAGGCGCTGCGCCTCTATACCGAGGGCCTGGCTGCGGTCCAGGGCCTGGTCCGGCCCTACTTCCCTGATTTTCCGACCGCGCCGGTCGAGGTACGCACCGCGCCGCAGGGCGGCTACTATGCGCCTGCGCCGCTGGACGGCTCGCGCCCCGGCGTCTTCTTCGTGGCCGCCGGCGCCGGCGCCAACCGGGCCGGCATCCCGACCCTGCTGCACCACGAGACCATCCCCGGCCACCACCTGCAGATGGCCACCAACAACCAGCTGGTCCTGCCGACCGCCCGCAAGCTGTTGTACTTCGAGGCCTACACCGAGGGCTGGGCGCTGTACGCCGAGCGCCTGATGGCCGAGCTGGGCGCCTACGACGGCGACCCGGTCGGCAACATTGGCCGGCTGCAGGCCGAGGCCTTCCGGGCGGCCCGCCTGGTGGTCGACACCGGCCTGCACACCATGCAGTGGACGATGGACCAGGCGGTCGACTTCATGATGGTACAAGCCTTCATGCCGCGCCGCGCCGCCGAGAACGAGGTGGTGCGCTACATCAGCCTACCGGCCCAGTCCACCAGCTACTACATCGGCTTCCTCAAATTCCTGGAGCTGCGCGACAAGGCGCGCGCTGCGCTGGGCGACGGCTTCAGCCTGGCGGCCTTCCACCGCACCGTGCTGAGCTGCGGCCCAGTGCCCTTCGACGTGCTGGAGGCGGTCGTCGACCGCTACATCGCGCAAGCCCTGGCCGGGCGTTGAGCTTGGACGGCCGGGACGTAATTAAATTATCAAGGAGCGCATGATGAGGGCCATGAGCAGGATATGGTTGGCTGTCTGTCTGCTGGGTTTGACGGCGGCCGGCCTCGGCGCCAGCGGCGAGGCCGCCGAATACCGCGACGCCGGCGGCAATCTATACGGCACGGTGCAGCTGGGCACCCAAGTCTGGATGACGTCCAACTACCGCTGCGCCATCGCCGGCGACGGCACGGCCTTGATCAAAGGCGGCGACGTCCGCGGTGGCAGCATCGCCGCCCGCTATTACAATTTCGAAGTGGCCGGCGGCGAAGGCGTCGAGACCAATCCGGTCTTTTACAACTGGCCCGGCGCCCAGGCGGCCGTGCCGTCTGGTTGGCACATCCCCAGCGAGGCGGAGTGGGAAACCCTGTTGGCCTGGCTGGCGCTGGACGGCCAGGGCGGACCCGGTACCGACGCCGTGGCCAAGCTGCTCGGCCCGGACAGCAGCTCCGGTTTGGACTTCCTGTACAGCGGCAGCTGGGACGCCGGCAGCTTCTTTGCGCGCGGTACCTACGCCTCGTTCTGGACCTCCACCCAGTATCCGCGCGACGCCCGCGACATGTGGCAATACCGCTTCGCCGCCACTGGCCACTCCAAGACCTGGCTGGACAAGCGCTGCGCCTTCAGCCTACGCCTGGTCAGGGATTGAAGCCGCGGAATAAAAAAGGGGTGACCCGGTCAGTGCCGGGTCGCCCGTGCCGTTTCCGGCGCCGGAATTTTTAGTCGGCGCTGGCCAGGTCGACGCCCGGGGTAGTGGCGCCCTCGGTCACCACGACATCGTCGAGCAGCTTCAGGATGGTATTGTCCAGCGGGTTAACCGCCACCAGGCTGTAACTGCCTGCGTCCATGAAGGCCAGCACGAAGCTGCCGTCGGCCTTGGCGGCCGCGCTGGTGTAGGCGCCGGTGAACAGCAGGCCATCCGCGTTGGCGGCGGTTTCGGTCGCTTCCACCCAGCTGCCGGCGGTGTAGGCGTAGACCACTGAGCCAAGCGGGGCGCTGCCGCTGATGCGTCCGGCTTCGTTGTCGACGATGGCCCGCAGCACCGGCTTCAGGATGTAGGTTGGCGTGGCCTCGCCGGTGCGAACCAGCGACTTGCGCAGGTCAAAGTCGACGGTGATGACCACCGCGCCGGACAGCGGTACCTGGAAGGCATTGACGATCTTCAGTCCGCTGTTCGAGGGCAGGGTGGCCTGGTACTCGACCGTGTCATCGGTAACCACCACGCTGTCCACTGTCAGGCGGATCTGGTTGATCTGGCTGCCGCCGGTGATGGCGAGCTCGCCCAGGCTCTCGGCCAGGCCGTTCTGCAAGTCGAGCAGGTGGATGGCCAGCGGCGGGTCAATGACGATGAGCTGCCACGAGCCGTGTCCGTCGGCGATTGTAGCGTCGGCGCTTTCATTGACTGCCACTTGGCTGACGGTGACCACCACGTCGGTGATCGTGGCGGCGTCGACTGGGGCATCGGTAATGGCGAAGCCGACGCTGACGGGCAGGCCGTCGCTGCAGGACGGCAGGGCCAGGGCGAGGGCGAAGAGCAAGCCGGTCATCAAGATGACGCTAATCCGTTTCATAAGAACCTCCTGTGCTAGCCGGAGCTGACATGCTGTCGGCGGGCCGGCGCTTGGTATACCTCCGGCCGGCCCGGTCGGTTGCGGCTGAACTGCTTTTTTTTGTGTGTTTGGCCGGCTACTTGAAAAATGAGCCGATTGGGGCATACTAGGAGCATGAACCAGTCTCCCGGCGCCACGGCCGGTTCCGACAGCAGTGTCATCGCGCAGATCCTAGCCGGTGATAGCCAGGCCTACGCCCGGCTGGTCGACCGCTACGGGCCGGCGCTCTTCCGCTTCTGCCGGGTTCGGCTGGGCAATGACGCCGAGGCCGAGGATGCCGTTCAGGACGTCTTGTGGCGGGCCTTCCGGGCGCTGGCGCGTTTTCGGCTGGGGCAGCCTTTCCCGGCCTGGCTGTTCGCCATCGCCGCCAACCGCGTCAAGACTCGTTATCAAGCCCACGGTCGCGACCAGGCATTATTTGAGGCCGTCACCAGGGAAGAACGGACCCGCCGCCGGCCCGACGCCGAGGCGGCCGCTCTCGATGCCTTGGTGGCCGATCAGCTGCGCGCGGCTATCGGCCGGCTGCCGGCGACTCTGCGGCTGTCGGTGGAGCTGTTTTATTTCTCCGGCCTGCCGGTAAAGGAGGCCGCCCGGGTGGTTGGCGTTGGCTCCGAGGCCTTTAAATCGCGGCTGTTGCGGGCGCGCCGGCGGCTGGAAAAGATTCTGGGTACGGCACCGCAACCGGATGGCGAATCGGAGGGTATGTAGAGTTATGAGCGTAAAACCCGATGCAGGCAGAAACAATAATGCCAATCCTGGGCCGGAGGGCCGGGGGCCTGTCGCAACGACACAAAGATCGCTCGCGGTTAAGGGTGCTTTGGATTTTTTGGCCACCCGCGACCGGGAAGCGGCGGCGGCTCCGGAACAAGCTTCCGAAGTCGCCGGTCGCCTCTATCCACGGGCCGCCGCCGCCGCGGCCGACAGCCGGGAACGGTTGCTAGATCGCATCCGGTCAGCCGGCCCCGGCCTTCGCCTGGCCCGACCCGGTCAGCCTGGCCACAGGTCTGGTCAGCAGGGCCGCTGGCCGCGCATCCTGGCGCTGGTGGCGGCCGCCCTGGTTCTAGTCATCGTTTCGTCGACCGTCACCGCGGCCGTCATGCGGCGGCGCGCCTTGGTGGAGATCACCTTCGTGCTAGTGGCGGCCGACGCCCGCAGCGTGGCGCTGGCCGGCGACTTTAACGCCTGGTCGATCGACAGCCATCCCTTGCAACCCGGCGCGGTCGCCGGTAGCTGGGAAATAACGCTTCGCCTGCCCAAGGGCCGGGTCTACAACTACAATTTCGTGATCGACGCCCAGCACTGGGTAACCGACCCGCGCTCGCCGTTTACCTTGGACGATGGCATGGGTGGCATCGTATCGTCGTTGATTCTGTGATCCAGACCGGTCGGAAGGAGTGCATCATGACTAGGAGCGGATTAAAGTTTTCCTGGCGGCTGGTCGGCTGGTCGCTTATCCTCCTGTTGTGGGCCGCGCCGCTGTCGGCCCAGGGCGGCGGCCAGTCCGGTGGTGGTAGCGGCGGCGGCAATCCCGATGGCGCGACTGGTCCGGCCACTCCCGCCCCGACCGCCGAACCGGCCCGGCCCACTGGATCGGCTTCCGGCGGCCGCGCCTCGGGCACGGCCGCCAACTCCGAGACTGAGGCCGCTGGCCAGTCGATTAGCCCGGCCCAGCAGCGCGAGCTGGCCAGCCTAGCCAGGTGGCTGCGTTCGGCCAGCGTCGCGGCCTGGTTGGGCGTCCATGGCGACGGTCTCCTGGAGCAGGCCACTGTCGCCGCCGCCGCCGGCGTTCCGGCCGAACTCTTCCAGAACCGCTTGCGCGAAGCCGTCGCCAAGCAAGCCCAGCCCGGCCAGATCGCCGACAGCCTGGCGGTCGATGCCGCCAACTGGCGCTTTATCGCCGGTGTGGTAGCCGGCGACCGTTGGCTGACCGCCCGGCAACGTGTCGCCTTTTTCCTGGCCATTGGAACGGCCTTGCGTAACGGTTTCGCTCAGGCCAGCCTGGAGGAGGCCGTGTGCTGGGCTAGAACGGCCCGGATCGGCGCCGACCGTCTGGCGGCCGCCACCGCCGCGACGGCGGGTCGCCAGGCTGTGGTGGCGGTCCAGCCAGCCCCGACGCTGCGCCTGCTGAAGGCTTTGGCGGCTTCGCGTTTGCCTACCAGTCAGTTCAACGAGGCGCTTGGCCTGCTGCAAGCCGCCGTGGGAAGCGGGGTCAACCCGGAGGTCGCCATTATGGCCCTGGAAGGCAGTCTAGCCGCCAGTGGCAATCTGACGGCCCTGCGCGCCGCCTTGTCGCCCTGAACGGTTTGCTCCTTGCCTGATCCCGGCCGTCCGGTCAGCCACTTGGCTTCGGTTCGGGTGGCCGATTTTTTGTCGATTCCGCTTTTCGCCCCCTTGACAAATTCGATTTCGCGTATCATATTATTATTGTACTAGTCAATTAGTACAATGAGGAGATGATTATGCATGCAGCCATTCAGGTTGATTCGATCCAGTATTCTTACGGCAGCCATCAGGCCGTCAAGGGCATATCCTTTATGGTGGCCCCCGGCGAAGTACTCGGCTTCCTGGGTCCCAACGGCGCCGGCAAGTCGACGACGCTCAAGATGCTCACCGGCCAGTTGGTTCCGGCTGGCGGTACCATCCACATCCTGGGCCAGGCGGTGCGCGGCCACTCTTCGGCCATTCACGCCCGCATGGGCGTCAGCTTCGAGGAGAAAAACCTCTACCATCAGATGAGCGCCGAGGAGAACCTGCGCTTCTTTGCCAGTTTGTTCGGCATCAAGCAGCCGGACATCGACGGCCTGTTGGAGCAGGTCGATCTCCTGAAACGCAAGAAGGACCGCGTATCGGCCTACTCCAAGGGCATGAAACAGCGCCTGATGATCGCCCGGGCCCTGATTAACGACCCGGCGGTGCTTTTCTTGGACGAGCCGACCGATGGCCTGGATCCAGTGTCGGCCCAGGCCATCCAAAACATCATCCGCCAGCGGGCCGCCGCCGGCACCGCCATCCTGCTGACTACCCACGACATGATGGAGGCCGACAAGCTGTCCGACCGGGTGGCCTTTATCAACGAGGGCCTTATCCACGCTATAGACACGCCGGAGGCCTTGAAGCTGAAACACGGCCAACGCGCCGTAGTGGTGCGGGTACGGCGTGGCGGGGGCATCGAGGAGATCCAGGTGCCGCTCGACGCCGCGGCCACCGGCGACAGCCTAAAGCGGGCCGTCGACGGCCAAGAGGTGGTCACCGTCCATACCAAGGAAGCCAGCCTGGAGGAAATTTTTATAACTATGACTGGCCGGGGGCTCTGATATGGAACGGCCAAAAATAAGCGGGCCGGCCCTGGTGCTGGCCATCATGAAGAAGGATCTGTTGCAGTACTCGCGCGACAAGCTGTACTTCTGGCTGACCATCGTCGGCCTGGTGGCCTACGTGGCCATTTTCTGGCTGATACCGGCCGAGGTTACCGAGTACGCCGTGCTTGGCGTTACCTATCGCGACCTGGGGCCGCTGGACGCCGCCTTCAGCGAGGCCGGCGAGGAAGGCCTGCGCCTGTTGCGCTTTGACGACGAGGACGGGCTGCGGCGGGTGATGGCCGGGACGGCCGAGGCCTGGCTGGACGCCGATGGAGAGTTGGTGGTGGTGGAACGCGGCGACAAGGACAGTCGGCCGGAGGGTGGTACAAAACAGACGCTGACCCTCGGCTTGGCCTTTCCCGACAATTTCCTGCTAGATACCCTGTCTGGCCGCGAGGCGACCGTCCGCCTGCTGGTCAACAACAATACCCCGGTCGAGCTGCGGCAGGCCATGCGGAGCCTAGTGCGCGAAATGGTCTTCATGATTAGCGGCCATCCCCTGCCGGTCACCGAGCCGGTGGCCGAGACGGTCATCCTGGGCGTCGACCGGATGGGCGCCCAGATCTCGATGCGCGAGCGGATGCGGCCGATGCTGATTTTCTTCGTGCTGATGATGGAAAGCTTGTCGCTGGCCTCGCTCATTTCGGTGGAGATCATGCACTGCACGGTGCTGGCCATCGCCGCCACGCCGGCCAAGCCGTCGCACATCCTGCTGGCCAAGACGCTCTTTGGCATGCTGCTGGCCTTCGTCCAGGTGGTGGTTATCCTGGCCTTGATCGACGCCTTTGCGGTGGGCAACCTGCCCATTCTGCTGGTGGCGGCGGCGCTAGGTGGGTTGATGTTCTCCGGCGTGGCCATGTTCGTCGGCTCCATGGGCAAGGATTTCATGGGCACCCTGACTTGGATGATGCTGTTCATCCTGCCCCTGGCCATTCCGTCCGTGGCCTCGCTCTTTCCGGGCAGCGCGCCGCTGTGGGTGCGCCTAGTGCCCAGCTACAGCCTGATCGACATCCTGAACCGGGCGGCCAATTACGGCGCCGGCTGGCTGGAACTGGCGCCGGCCTTCGGCGTCCTGGTAGTCTGGCTGCTTGGCCTGTTTGGCCTGGGCTGGCTGACCCTATCGCGAAAGGTGGCGCGCTTATGAACCTGAAACGGGTTTGGTATATTTTCCGCAAGGACCTGGCGGTCGGGCCGCGCTCGCCGCTGCTGGTCTTCATGCTGGTGCTGCCGCTGGTGATGACCTTGGCCGTGCAGCTGATCTTCACCGATTTTTCGGGCAGTGATCCGCGGCTGGCGGTCTACGCCGCGGCGCCCTCGGAGCTACTGGTGGAGCTGGAACGCCTGCCGGGCATCCGCTTGACTAGGCTAGACGGGGAGGGGCGCCTACTGGCGGCGGTGGAGGCTCACGACTTCGACGCCGGCCTGGTGCTGCCAGCCGGTTTCGACGCCCAATTACGCGCCGGCGACAAGCCGCCGCTCGAACTGTACTTCTCAGGCGAGAGCTACGCCGTGGATCGCATGGTGTTGGCTATCAGCGCCATCGATGCCATCCGAACCGTGGAAGGCAGCGCGCCGCCGGTCCGGGTCGACCTGATTAACCTGTCGGTCGGCGCGCCGGTGTCGCTGGCCACTCGCTTGATTCCGGTGGTGGTGTTCTACGCCTTCGTCATCGCCGGCCTGTTCGCTCCGGCCAGCCTCTTGGTGGAGGAAAAGGAGCGCCGTACCCTGGTAGCCTTGCTAACCACGCCGGCCAAGATGATCGAGGTGGTGCTGGCCAAGGGGCTCCTGGGCATGTTGCTGGCCTTTGCCCTGGCGGCCATGACCTTGGCCATGAACCGGGTGGTGGTGGCCGACCTGGGTGGCCTGGCGGTGTCGATGCTGATTACCTCGCTTTTCTGGGCTATGCTGGGGGTGCTGATCGGCCTGGTGGCCAAGAATTCGGAGATGCTGTTCGGCATCGTCAAAGGTAGCGGCATTGTGCTGTTCGGGCCAGTGGTCTTCTACCTGTTCCCCAGCTGGCCGCAGTGGATAGCCAAATTGTTTCCGACCTTCTGGGCGGTGGACCCGCTCTGGCAACTGATGGCCAATGACGCTCGGCTGGTCGATGTCCTCTTGCCGCTAGGAGTGGTGGTTGGCATGTGCCTGCTTATGCTGCCGGCCATCGTCGGCCTTAGCCGGCGGGTGCTGCGCCAGCTCGCCTGAGTTTTCTCCAAAATGACCAATTCCATACCGGCCAGCCCTTGCGCGGCCGCTTGGCGTGGCCTAGACTGGAAAGTGATGTGATTGGTGGCTGGCTGCCTTGGCAGGCAGCCAGCTTTCGCGTACTCAACTATTTACCGGGGTACTATGCAGGCATGCCGGAATCATTTCTTTCTCAACGCTCCGCGTCAGCCTCTGATGGCCGCGCTGATGGCCGCGCTGATGGCCGTCTGGCTGGCTGCCAACCTAGGCGCCCAGGGCGCGCTCGGCGGTTCCGCGCCAAGCAGCAAGCGCAATATCCTGGTTATCCATTCCTACAATCCGGGCTTTCAGTGGACCGACGACATCCATCGCGCTATTTTTGACCGATTGGGTGGGCTGGACGATCTGGAATTTTACGTTGAATACATGGATGCTAATCGTTATACCAATGATGACTGGCTCGAGCATCTGATCGAATTATTTCGCCACAAATATGCCGAGCGGCAGTTGCGCTTTGACGTCATTATCGCCAGCGACGACAACGCCTTCAATTTTGTGCTCGCCAACCGTTCGGAATTGTTTTTCGACGCCCCGTTGGTCTTTTGCGGCGTGAATGACGTCGATCCGGCCCGCTTGGCCGGGCTGAGCGGCGTTTGCGGCGTTAACGAACGCAAAAGTATGCTCGAAACGGTTGAGCTGGGGCTCAGCCTGCGGCCGGCTAGCCGCCATCTGGCGGTGATATCCGGCAGCCGCCTGGCGGAACGCCGCAATCTGGTTGAATTTCAGGCGGTAGCGCCGCTCCTTACCGACCGCCTGGAGATAACTTACCTGTCCGAGTTGCCGGCCGCCGCCCTGCGCCAAGCCCTGCTCGACTTGCCGCCCGATAGCCTAGTGCTCTTTCTGTCGGCAATGGGCGACGCCACTGGCGCCGTCTGGCCGCTGGATGAGGGCATCCGCCTGGCGCTGAGCAATCCGGCCTTGCCGGTACTGGTGACGGTTGACCACCACGTCCGTTCCGGCATGCTGGGCGGTATGGTAGCCCACGGCTACGCCCAGGGCGAGACGGCAGCCAGCCTGGCCGCCCGCTTCCTGGCCGGCGAGCCCTTCGAACATTTGCCGCTCCTGACCGAGAGCCCCAATCGCATCGTGCTTGACGATAAGGTCCTCCACCGCTTCGGTATCGACAATGCGAAAACTCCCATAGGCACCGAGCTTCTCAACCTGTCGGCCGAGCATTTTATGAGCGACTGGCAAGCCAATGGAGTCCAGGATTTCTTCGGCTATGAACTGTTCAACAATCATGGCGCCATCATGCTGCTGTTGGAGCCAGGCAGCGGTACCATCGTCGACGCCAATCGCGCGGCTATGGCCTTCTATGGCTTTCCGCACCTGGTGGGCATGAAGATCACCGACCTCAACAACCTTTCACCGGCCGAGACCCAGGCCGCGATGGAAGAAACCCGCTTGCAGCGTCGCAACTTTTTCGAGTTCCGGCACCGGCTGGCCGACGGCGGCCAGCGCGACGTGGCCATCTACACCTGGCCAGTGCGCATCAGTAATACCGAGTTGCTGTTTTCCATCATTTTCGACATCAGTGACCGGGTGGCGGCTGAGGCCGAGGCCAGGCGCCAAGAGGCGAACTTCCGTGGCCTGATCCTAGCTAGCCTAGCCTTGGCCCTTGTAATCATCCTGGCGCTGCTGGTGCAGATCGTACAGCGCCGGCGCGCCCAAAAAGCCTTAGAGGCCGAACTCGATCTCAAGACCGTATTGTTGGACACCATTCCGAATCCGGTCTTCTTCAAAGACGCTGACGGGCGCTACACGGGTTGCAACCGGGCTTACGAGAAAATTTCAGGCATTCCGCAGCCAGAGTTGATCGGCAAGACGGTACATGACATCCATCCGCCGGACATCGCCGCCGTTTACGCCGCCAAGGACGCCGCCGTCCAGGCCGATCCAGCCAGCATCCAGGTCTACGAGTGGGAACTGAAACCGCGCGGCGGCGGCATCCGCAAGGTGCTGTACAACAAGGCAGCCATCCTGGACAGCCAGCAGAAGCTAAGCGGTATCGTCGGTGTCATCACCGACATCACCGACCAGAAGCGGCATGAAGAACAGCTGCAGCAGAGTCTGGTCGAGAAGCAGACCCTCATCAAGGAGCTGTACCACCGTACTAAGAACAACATGCAGGTCATCAGTTCCATCGTCGCCATGCAGGCTATTGGCCACCCCGACCCGGCGTTGCACGAGGTGCTGCGCGATATCGACCAGCGCATCCGCAGCATGGCCCTGGTGCACCAGATGCTGTACAATTCCGGCGACTTGTCGCGCATCAACTTTGGTGAATACCTGAAACGGCTGTTTGAGTCGGTGATCCTGGGTTACGAGTCTACCGACCAGCGCCTGTCCTGGCAGATCAAATGTCCAGAAATTCTCCTGCTCATCGACTTGGCCATGCCCTGCGCCCTGGTAGTCAACGAGCTTCTGACCAACAGCTGCAAGTACGCCTTCCCGGACCGCCGCCCGGGAACTATCGAGCTGACGGTGACCAGGCGGCCGGACGGCCTCCAGCTTTACTATCGGGACGATGGCGTCGGCCTGCCACTCGGTTTTGAACCGGAGTCGGCCACCAGTCTGGGGCTAAGCATGATACGGCTGCTGGTGGAGCACCAGCTGGACGGCAGTCTGCGCATCGACCGGAACGACGGCTTAGCTTATACCATTCTGTTTCCGGACAATTTGTACAGCGAGAGGGTGCATGCATGAGAATCCTGCTGGTCGAGGACGAGGCCATGACGGTCATGCTCATGAAGCTGCTGCTGCGCAAGCTGAACCACGAAGACGTCCAAGCGGTAGCTTCCGGCGAGAAGGCTCTGGCGCTGATCGACCAGTGGCCGCCGGAACTAGTGCTGATGGACATTCTACTAGCCGGCAAACTAGACGGCATTGACACTACCATCGAGCTGCGCAAACGGCTCGATGTGCCGGTCGTCTATACCACCGGCTACGATTCCGGTGAAGTGCGCCAACGGGCCGAGGCCTCTGGCGCCGCCGCCTACCTACTAAAGCCAGTGTCCAAGGATGATCTGGCCCGGATGATTAGCCAGCTGTTTCCATCGAGCGCTGAACCTTCCCCGGCTTGCTAGGCCGTTACTCGGCTGTTACTCGGCCGTTACTCGGCCGTTACTCGGCTGACGTACCTTGTCAATAATTGAAACGGCGTATCAAATTTTGAACTTTCGGCTCTATTTGACTTGCCTAAACCCCTGAATCAGTACTATCATGGGCCAGACTTCCACTCCAGCGGCTGCGCCGGCTGGTCACTTCGAATCGAAACAGGAGCTTGTATGCAAATCAGCGCCTATTCTGGCGATCTTACAACGATCGATTATTTGTCCATGCTGGTGGTTGACGTCCAGGGCGCCATCCGTTCGGTTTCCCTACCCCGGGCCTATGTTAGCGCGAAGGTCCTCAAGGAAGGCATCGGCTTTGACGCCAGCAATTTCGGCTATGCCCAGGTACATAAGAGCGACATGGTGGCCATTCCCGACCTGAGCACGGCCTTCGTGGAAGAGAAAGATGGCTTCAGCATCCTGCATGCCTTCTGCGATGTTTGGACCACCGACGGCGCTTTGTTCGACCAGTATCCGCGCTCGGTAGCCAAGAAGGCCATGGCCTACCTCAAGGAATCCGGCATCGGCGACGACGCCAAGATGCTGGTGGAACTGGAGTTCTACGTTTTCGACGACGTCCATTATTCCACCACTGCCGCCCATTCTTACTATTATGTAGAGAGCGCCGAGGGCATTGGCGACAGCTACGAGGACTCGCCGCGCTTCGGCCTGTCCAAGGGCTACCATCGCCTGGGGCCGGATGACAAGTATAACCGCCTGCGCAACGAGGTGGTACAGGCCATGCAGTTGGCCGGCATCCCGGTTAAATACCACCACCACGAGGTCGGCGCCGCCCAGTTGGAGATCGAGCTGAATTTCATCTCGCTGGTTAAGGCCGGCGATGCCGTGGTCCTGTCCAAGATGATCATCAAGACCATCGCCGACGAGCTGGGCCTCTACGTTACCTTCATGCCTAAGCCGATGTACAAGATCGCCGGTTCCGGCATGCACGTCCACCAGTTCGTCGAGAAGAACGGCCAGAGCATCTTCCCGGGCGACGAGCTGTACGGCTTATCTACCGCCGGCCTGCAGTACACCGCCGGCGTGCTCAGCCACGCCTTGTCCGGCTCACTCCTGGCCTGGTCGAATCCCAGCACCAATAGCTATCGCCGCTTGGTGGCCGGTTACGAGGCGCCGGTGTCCGCCACCTTCGCCAAGGCCAGCCGCGCCGCCGCCGTGCGCATTCCCGGCTACCTCAAGAAGGGCGAGGCCCGCATCGAGTTCCGTACCGGCGACGCCACCGCCAATACCTATTATTTCCTGGCCGCCATGCTGCTGGCCGGGCTGGACGGCATCAAGCGCGGCCTCGACCCGGTCAAGCTCGGCTTTGCCAACACCAAGGAAACCGTTAAGAATATTTTCCCGACCGGCCTGTTCCATGTTTTAGCCGGGCTGAAGAAGGACTTCGCCTACCTGGCGCCGGCCTTCCCCCGGGAGTTGATCGACGGTTGGATCAGCCTCAAGACCCACGAGGCGGAATACGTTTATAACGCGCCCGTACCGCAAGAGTACGAGCTCTATTTCTGATCGAGACAGGAAGGTTGCGATGGTTAACGAAACATTGATGGGCGACGAGGCGATCGCCCTGGCGGCGGTGCACGCCGGCCTGAGCGGGGCCTTCGCCTATCCGGGCACCCCCGCCACCGAGATCATGGAATATTTGCAGGAACTGGCTGCCCGCGTCGCCGCCGGCACCATGCCTGGAGAGCAATTCGTCGCCCAATGGTGCCTGAACGAGAAGACGGCTTACGAGGATGCCCTCGGCGCCTCCTTCGCCGGCCGGCGGACGCTTGTATCCATGAAGCACGTCGGCCTGAACGTGGCGGCCGACCCCTTCGTCAATTCCGGCCTGGTTAAGGTCAACGGCGGCCTGGTGCTGGTGGTGGCCGACGACCCGGGCATGCACTCCTCGCAGGACGAGCAGGATAGCCGCTGGCTGGCCGACTTCGCCCGCGTGCCCTGCTTCGAGCCGGCCAACCAGCAGGAAGCCTACGACATGACGCGCCAGGCCTTCGACCTGTCCGAAAAGTACGAGACGCCGGTCATGATTCGCATTACCACCCGCTTGGCGCACAGCCGCTCGGTTGTATCGCTGCAGCCGGCCCGCGCCATGAACCCCATCAAGAAGCCGGCTCCCGGCATGGATTGGATCCTGATGCCGGCCGTAGCCCGCCGCCGCTGGAAACTGGTGCTGGAACGCCAGCGCAAGCTGGAGGACCTGTCCTCGGGTTTCGCCTGCAATACCTACACCAAGGGCGACAAGAAACTGGGCGTCATCACCTGTGGCCTGGCGCTGCAGTACTACCTTGAGAACCTGGATGACTACCAGGTGCAACGCGGCCAGGCGCCGACGCACCTGCATATCGGCTTCTACCCGATGCCGACCGACCGCATCCGCGAGCTGTACGCCAACTGCGACCAGATCCTGGTCATCGAGGAGGGCTACCCGCTGGTGGAGCGCCTGCTGCGCGGCATCATCCAGCCGGGCAAGAAGATCATGGGCAAGGAGACCGGCGAGATTCCCTACGACGGCGAACTGTCGCCGGATACGGTGCGCGCCGCCCTCGGCCTGAGCCCCCATCAGGGCCTGGCGGTCAAGGAGCTGATCCCGCCCGGACGGCCGCCGCAGCTGTGCGTCGGCTGCCCGCACGCCGATAGCTATAACGCCCTCAAGGAAGCCCTTCTGGGCTATCCGCTGCACGCCGTTACCAGCGACATCGGCTGCTACACCCTGGGCGCCTTGCCGCCTTTCAACGCCATCGAAACCACCGTGGACATGGGCGCCAGCATCGGCATGGCCCGCGGCGCCTCCGAAGTCGGCCTGATCCCGGTGGTGGCCGTCATCGGCGATTCCACCTTCTACCATTCCGGTCTGTCCAACCTGATCGACGTCGTCAGCCACAACACCGACGTGACGGTGCTTATCCTGGACAACGACACCACCGGCATGACCGGCGCCCAGCCGACCATCCTGCCCTCCAGCCGGCTTGAGCCGGTGCTCAAGGGCATCGGTGTGGCGCCCGAGCACATCCGCGTCATCCGCGCCCACAAGAACGAGCACGACAAGAACGTGGCCGTCATCAAGGAAGAGTTAGCCTTCAAGGGGCCGTCCGTGGTGGTGCTGGTGCGCGAGTGCCTGGAAGCCATCAAGAAAGCGAGAAAAGCATGAAGTACGATATCGTTTTGTGCGGTGTCGGCGGTCAGGGCGGCATCTCGGTCTCCGTGGTCATCGCCCGCGCCGCCATGGCCGAGGGCCTCAAGGTCAAGCAGTCCGAGGTGCACGGCATGAGCCAGCGCGGCGGCGAAGTGTTGGCCCACCTGCGTCTGGCCGACAAAGAGCCGGCCAGCCCGACCATTCCGCTCGGCGGCGCCGACCTGATCATCTCCTTCGAGCCGTTGGAGACCCTGCGCTATCTACCCTGGCTGAACGCCAAGACCGGTCTGGTTATCTCGGCCACCAAGCCGCTCATCAACATGACCGGCTACCCGGATCTCGCCAAATTGCAGGCCGAGCTGGAGGCCCTGCCCAACAAGCTGTTGTTCGACGCCGACGCCGTGGCCCGCGAGGCCGGCAACGTCAAGGCTGCCAACATAGTCCTGGTCGGTGCCGCCTCGCGCAGCCTGCCGCTCAAGGAAGAGAGTCTGAAAACCGCCATCCGTGAACTGTTCGGCCGCAAGGGCGAGGCAGTTGTCGCAGCCAACCTGAAAGCATTTGATTATGGACGCACGGCAAATTCTTGAGATAACGGCGCGGGCTCGCGCCGAGGGCCGCGACGCCCTAACTGAAGTCGAGGGTCTCAGGTTGCTGGCCGCGATGGGTATTCCCACCCCGCGCCATCATTTCGTCAAGGGTTCTGTCGAACTGGCCGGGCTGGAGGTCTTAGCCGGACCGCGGGCGGTGGTTAAGGTAATTTCACCGGAAATCTTGCACAAGACCGAGATGGGCGGCGTGGCCATCGTCCCCAATGAACCGGCTTCCATTAAGGCAGCCATGGCCGAGATGGAAGGCCGCTTTGGCAAGTACCGGGTGGACGGCTACACCGTCAACGAGTTCTGCGCCTTTGAGCCCCGGCTGGGCCACGAGATCATCGTCGGCTACCGCTTTGCCAAGGATTTCGGCCCGATTATTTCCTTTGGCCCCGGCGGCATCTACACCGAATTCCTGGCCAAGCAGTTCCGCCCCGGCGCGGCTAATGTTTTCTTCAGCCCGCTGACGGCCGACCGGTCGCTGGTGGAGCGCTGCCTCAAGGAAAACGCCGTCCGAACCCTACTGTGCGGCGGCCTGCGCGGCACCAAGGCGGCCCTCGACGAGCGGCTGCTGGTGGACGCCGTCATGGCCTTCATCGGCGCCGCCGGCGCCTTGGCCGAGGCTGGCGTTTCCGAGTTTGAAGTTAATCCCTTCGTGGTCGGCAAGGACGCGGCCGGAAACGGCCGCCTGGTGGCCCTGGACGCCCTGGTCAAGCTCGACGACCTGCGTGGCGATGAGCTGGCTCTGGCCGGCGGGCATCTGGCCAACCGCAAGCAGCTGGCCAGGCCGGTCGACAAGATTGAGAAAATATTGCAACCAGCCAGCGCCGCCATCATCGGCGTGTCCGAAAAAGGCATGAATAACGGCCGCATCATCCTCAATAACCTGATCCAGGACGGCTTCGACCGTCAGCGCCTCTACGTGGTCAAGGCCGGGCTTGACAGCCTGGACGGCTGCCGCTGCGTGCCCGACCTGGCCAGCCTGCCGGAAAAGGTTGACCTGTTCGTGCTGGTCATTCCGGCCTCTCAGGCCCCTAGCTGCATCGCCGAGTTGGCCGAGCTGGACAAGGCACAGAGCGTCATCGTCATCCCCGGCGGCCTGGAGGAAAAATCGGGCACCGAGGCGCTGGTGACGCGCATGAACGCCAGCCTGGAAGCTTCCCGTTCCGGAGTTGGCCGCGGCCCGCTGCTCAACGGCGGCAACTGCCTGGGCATCCGTTCCATTCCCGGCAAGTACAACACCCTGTTTATCCCCGAGTACAAGCTGCCCATGCCCGCAGGCAGCGTCGACCCGGTGGCCGTGCTGTCCCAGTCCGGCGCCTTCGCCATTACCCGCCTGTCCAAGTGCCCGCAGGTCAATCCGAAATATATTATTACCTGCGGTAACCAGATGGACGTCACCATCGGCGACTACTTGGAGTACTTGGCGCAGGATAAGGAGCTGCAGGTCTACGCGGTCTACGTCGAGGGCTTCAAGCCGCTGGACGGCGAAAAGGTGCTGCGCGCCTGCCGGTTCATCATCGCTTCCGGACGGACCGTCATCTTCTACCGGGCCGGCCGCACCGCCGCCGGAGCGGCGGCCAGCGCCAGCCACACCGCCAGCATCGCCGGCGACTACCCGGTAACGCGCGAACTGCTGCGCCAGCTGGGCGTAGTGATGGCCGAAAGCCTGGACGAGTTCGACGACGCCGTCACCACCTTCAGCCTGCTGCGCGCCAAGCGCTACCGCGGCCTTCGCCTGGGTGCCGTCTCCAACGCCGGCTTCGAGTGCGTGGCCTTCGCCGACAACCTGGGGCGGTTGACCATCGGCCCCTTCAGCCCGGCCGCCGCGCCGCGCCTAGAGAAGACCTTCGCCGAGGCCAAGATCAGCGATATTGTCGACGTGCACAACCCGATAGACCTGACGCCGATGGCCGACGATACCGCCTACTTTGACAGCTTCAAGACCGTGCTGGACGACCAGGCCATCGACGCCGGCATCATCGGCCTGGTGCCGCTGACCGCGCGCATGAACAGCCTGGCCAAAGCGGCTGGCCACGCCGAGGACATCACTCAGCCCGATTCGCTGACCGTGCGCCTGGGCGATCTTATCAAGCAAGGTGATAAACCCTGGGTGGCGGTAGTCGACTCTGGCGAACTGTACGATCCCTATGCCCGCGCCTTGATAGCCAACGGTGTGCCGACCTTCCGCACGGCCGACCGGGCGCTGCTCATGCTGAACCTCTGGCTGGAGGCGCATCAGCCGTAGCACCGGCTGGCGTTGGAATAAAAGTGGCGCCAGCGGCGTATCCTTTGGGCCGGCGGCTTGTTTCTTATGTACTCCTCCTCTAGATGGAGCCTGAGCTGCGTTGCAGACAGGCTCCTCTTTTTTAATCTCCTCGGCTGCTTATTCCCTTTTCGGCGATATCGGGCTATAGTAGAGACGACACTCACTATCCTGGTCGCGAGGCTGTACCATGAAGACAACCAGTCTGGCCGCGGTGCTGTATTCCCAGATCGCCGGCTTTGAGCTCCTGATGAATAGCAATAACACCCTGGCGTTGCAGCTTCTGGCCCGCTACCAGGCCTTAGTGGCCGAGATACTGCCGGAACACTCCGGCGAGCTGGTCGACGTTACGGGTGACGAAGACCTGATCATATTCAATAGCGCCGTTCACGCCGTGCAATTTGCCCTGCATCTGGAGCTGGCCGTCAAAGGCTATAACCGCGGGCAGCCTGATTCGGCCGAGCGTTTCCTGCTCAGTGTCGGCGTCCACTTGGGCGAGATCTGGCGCGAGGGCCAACGCGTTTATGGCAACGGCGTCAACATCGGCGCCCGCGTCAAGCAGGCAGCCCTCCCTGGCATGATTCTGGTTTCCGAGGACGTCGAGCGCCAGGTGGCCAACAAACTGGATGTCGAGTTTTTTGAGGTCGTTGATCGGGTGCTCAAGAATATCAAGCGGCCCTTGCGTCTCTATGCCATTGGCGACTGCCAGGCCGAGCTGCGCCGCGCTGCGTCTAAAGCCGAGGCGGACAGCCTGGCCGTCGCGCTGGCTAGGGTGGAAGGTGACCAGGCGGTGCAAACAGCGGCTGATCAGCCAGTCAGCCCGGAGCCTGATAGCCGCGCCTGGCAGGCTCCGACTGACGTCACCGAGGAGCAGGCGGCAGGCGGCAGTTTCAGCCTTACCATCGGTACCGTTGAGCCAAGCCAGAAGCGCCAGCCAGCAGGCAACGGGGCGACGGGCGACGAGCGACGGTGCGACGGTGCGACGAGCGCCAGCCAAACAGCGGTCCGGTTAACGCTCGAAGAAAAAGTCGACCGGCTCAAGGCGGTTCGCATCAAGGCGTTGGTCGCGATAGCGCGGTCTTTACTGGTTGGGGCGGCCTTCGGCTGGGCTTACCTGCGCTACGAGAATGCCTGGCTGTTTGTCGGCGCCATGATTCTTGGCTTGCTGCCGCTGCTTGGCGCCACCAAGCGTTTCCTCGCCACAGGGCCAGACCTGAAACAGGCGCGCAAGGCTATAGCCGCTCCACCGCGTCGGGATTAGCCGGTCGAGGCGGATTGCCCGCGCTGGTCTGGCTAGGCCGGGCTAGGCCGGGCTGATCAGGCCTGGTCAGACCATCCACAAGCCGAGCGCCGGGTTTTTAATAAAGAAAAATTCCTCACCCTGCCGCTTGTTCCAGCCGGCGGAGCATCCTTCGATCTGGTAGTGTGCGGCCAGCGTCTGCCACTCGGCCCATTGGAAGCCGGCGGCCTCTACCGCTGCCCGATCCAGCCCGCCGGCGGCCAGACAGATGTCGAAGCGGCCTTCGCTTGAGCCGTGCATCAGGTGGGCGGCCGCCGCCAAGTGCCGGGACAGGTCGCCGCCGGCCACTAAGGATAGCACCTTGGCCGAACCGCAGTAGCCGTACTGGCGGATGATGCGGTCGATGCCGGCGTCTTCGCCGAAGCAATCGACACCCGGGGCCAGAATGATCAGGCGTCCGCCGTCGGCCATGGCCAGGCGGCTGCGGTAAATGGCCTTGTTACCCAGCCAGGTGGAGCGGAATTCGGCCGCGTCGAGCCAGACTACCATGGTCTGGACCGGTCGGCCGGTATGGCTGATGTTGACGGCGGCCGACAAGGCGGCGGCCTGCTCGAAAACCGTCCGGCCGGAGCCGATGAACAGGCCGCGCACCACATCGCCATGCCTTGCGTCGTGACCAGCGCCAGCGCCGGCAACGCCGCCGCTAACGGTGTTGTCCGGCGAGTCGACCGGGTTAACCGGCCCGACCACGGTCAAGGCGTAAACTAGCGGTAGCCCGCCGGCAAAGTGGTTTTGGGCATAATCGAGCAAGGCGCGGACCGGGGTGTCCAGTCGGCCCAGGGTGCGTTCGATACCCCAGGCCGCTCCCAACCAGTGCGACAGGGCGATGCTATCGCGGCCTCCAGTGCCGACGAAGATGTTTTTACTGTAGTTGGCCATGCCGACTACCTCGTGCGGCACCACTTGACCAAGCGACAGGATCAGGTCGAAATCGCCCTCGGTTAGCAGGCGATTGACCTGCACTGGCCACTCAAAATCGCAGTGTCCGCCGGAAATTTCCCGCACGTAAGCCGACGGGACGCGGCCGAGGGTAACCAGGTCTTCTTTCCAGCGGTGCTCGCGAAACAGGTGTTGCGGGATACCCGGAAAATGACGCTCCAGCTCGACTGCATCCATCGGCCGGTGGGTGCCGAGGGCCGGCAAGACAGCTTTCAGGGCCGGGCCATAAAAATCATAGGCGGCCTTCAACAGAATGCCGGCCCTGGCGTGGGCGCGGCTGCCATCCGGCGGCACCACCAGTACCCGCTGTCGCGGGCCGAGCCTTTCCAGGTAAGCGACAAGCTGGCTGTTCAAGTCGGATTCATCCAGGCTGGTGTCAGGACTGCCCCGGCACAGGCAGCCGGCGGGCGGGCTTGGATAGTTGGCGCTGGGCATCATTCAGTCTGCCTGCCGCTTAATATCGTTCAGGATGCGGGCGTACTCGTCGCGGCCGGTGGCGCTGAACAGGCTGGCAAAGTTGTCCAGGCAAAGCTCGCGCCAGTGGGGCTGGTCATCCGGCGGGCTGACGCTCAGGAGCTCGAGCCGGGCAAAGGCGCTCCGCTCCGGGCTGGCGCCAGGCGCCTCGGCCAATTCCAAGAGCTTGCCACGGGCCTCTGTCAGGGCTGTGGCCATCGCGCTGGTTGTTCCTGGCTGCCGGGTGTACAGGTACCAGCGCAAAGGACCGGCCCGGATGATGATATCTTCGCGTTCGTCCTCCTTGGCCTCAGCCAGGGCTTGGTCGATCGCCTCGAGGGCGGCGGCGAAATGGCTCTGGGCAGCCAAGGCTTTGCCGTAGTAATATAAGTATTCGCTGGTGTAATATTTGATGCCGATCTCGCGCCCGATGGCTAAGGCTTCCTGCAGGCGGCTGTACGCTTCGGCGCTGTCCCCCTTCTTAAGGGCGGCCGCGCCCAGGCCGCAGCGGGCGATGCTGATGCCCAGTCGGTAACCATAGCGGCCGGCTAGCTCAAGCTGGCGCTGGTAGCACTGGATCGACTCGGTCAGATTTCCCTTTTCGTCCCAGGCATAAGCCAGGTTGCCGAAGACCTTGGACAGCACCACCGGGTCGCCGGACTTCTCCAGGCGCTCGGCCAACTGCCGGAGGATGTTGATGGCATCCGTGAATTTAAATTCTCCTAAATAGACCAGCCCGATGTTGTTGAGCGAGGAGACAATGGCCGCTTCGTTGGCGCTGGTCTGGGCCAGCAGCAGCTTGTGCTGGTAGGCCTCGCGGGCGGCCGGCCAATCCTGGCGGGCGTCCAGCACCATGCCTAGCCGGCCCCAGCTGATCATGGCGGCGTCGTTGTTGCCTGTCCGTTCAGCCAGCTCGAGGGCCGCTTGCAGCAGCTCGAAAGCCTTGTCGCGCTGGCTTTGCAGGTCGGCGATATGGCCCAATCCGCTCAGCGCCCAGCATTCTTCATAGTAATTCAGCTGCTGTCGGCTGGTCTCAAGCAGTCGTTGGTAGGTTTCCTTGGCCAGGCTGATGAGGCCGGCCTGCTGGGCGCTTTCGGCCTTTTTGCGCAGCAGTTCGAAGCTGCCGTCCAGTTGCCGCTCATCCAGGTGCCGCAAGGCTTTCTCATAGTACTCGACGGCTTGGCGGTGACGGAATTCCTTGCGCGCCAGGTTGGCCGCCCGCTCGTACCAGACGGCCGCCTGGGAGCTGCCGGCCAGCTCGTAATGCCAACCTAACTCGTGGGCGTAGAAATCGGCGGCGTTGGCATAGCTCGTTTCCATCGCTTCGGCGCAGGCTAGGTTTAGCCGCCGGCGTTCGTCTTCCTCCAGGCCGGCGTAGATACTGTCCCGCCCGGCCGCCTGGTTGAAGGAGTACTCGTGGTCGACGCCGGGGTGCCAGAAACCTTCTTCGGTACCGTGTTGCAGGCAGGTTTGGGTATTGCTGCCTTCCATGTTCCAGGCCGCCAGGCAGACGCGTTCCAGCAGGTCGGCGTTAAAATGCAGACCGCAGACGCTGGCCGCCTTGATGCAACGCTGCAAGTTGGGCGGCAAGCGGGAAACGCGGCCGTTGATGATGTCAACCTCGCTGCCTGGCAGGACGGTATCGAATTCCACCTTGTCGGAATTATTGAGCAGGTTGTCCTGCAACAGTAAGGTCATCTGTTCAATCAAGTAGGGAATGCCGCCGGTTTTCTGGTGAATCACCCGGCAGACCGATTCGTTGAGGCTGAATTCGCAGCTCTGGCCGCTGCACAGTTGGTTTACCAAGCTGCGGGTTTCCTCGGCGTCCAACGGCGCCAGATCCAGGCTGTCGTCGGCTTGTTCGAGCAGGGGCTGCAGGCTGGCCGGGACGGCTAGATCCGAGCGCAGGCTGGCCATGACGATGATACCGCTGTTGGACAGGTTAACCAGGAGGCGGGTCGACTCGAAATCCAGCCATTGGCTGTTCTTGACGCACAGCGCCAACGGCTGCAGCTCGGTTTCGGCGTTTAGCAGACTGCGCAGGGCATTGGCTGCCAGGTCGTACAGCGTCTCAGGCTTCAGTTTCTGGATATGTTCCGGCTGGCTGATGCCGCTCAACCACAGCAGCCAGGCTTCGCCCGGTTCCATTTCAGCCCGCCGGCGATAGGGTAGGCTCTCCACCAGCCGGCGGTAACTGCGGCTGAAGGCCGAGGCCGGGTCATTGTATTTTAGCGACGAAGGCCCCAGGAAACGCTTGCGCAGCCATTGCCCGAACACTTGGTAGGGTTTCTGCAGACTGGCCTCGCAGTGCAGTAACACCTGGTTTATCGGATGGTCGCTATTGGTGCAGGCCGCGTCAATCAGACGGGTTTTGCCCATACCGGCCGGACCGCGTACTAACACCACGCCGTGCTTAACGGTGATGGCGGCCTTCAACCAAGCGCTGAGGTTCTTGAATTCAGTCTCTCGGCCGATCATGCTTCCTGGTCTCAATTGCATCAACGTACTCCTCAATTATAATAGCTGACATGCTAGAATCCGGCAAGGCGGCAGACCAGCAATAGTAGCTTCGGTGGCAACGATTGCTGGTAACGAAATTGGAGAAACGCAAGCGATATATCAGTTTTTTTCGGTAGTATAGCGTCAAAATTCGACAAAAAACGATGCTAAAAAGTTGCTTTTTCCCAGTAGTATGCTATATTATCAATCTTGTCGCAGTATTGTCCAATATGTGCAGTCATCCGGCAAGTGGTACTCGATAGAATGTATCAATTTCAACCAAAATACAGCGGGGGTAGGAATGGAACCGGCAACCAATCGCAAGGTCGCGGCGCGCAAACGTCGAAAACCGACTACTGTCGTTTCGGTCAAGAAAATCCACAAGGCTCCGGTTGAGGGAGAAAGCGACCCGCTGGCATTGTACCTCAAGCAGATTGCCCGGTACAATTTACTCAGTGCCGATGAAGAGCAGACTATCGGCCAGGCCATCCAGAAATCGCGGCATGCTATCGCGGCGGTAGAATTGCTTTTTCAGAACGGTTCCCTGGCCGAATCCGAATTCCAGGTTCAGAAAAAGCGTCACGAAACCGAATTGCTGGCCAGTAAAAACCGGATGATTTCCAGCAACCTGCGCCTGGTGGTCAGCATCGCCAAGAATTACCAGCATCGTGGCCTGGCGCTGCTTGACATCATCGATGAAGGCAATATCGGTCTCATCGAAGCCGTTGAACGTTTCGATTACACCCGCGGTTGCCGTTTTTCCACCTATGGAACCTGGTGGATCCGGCAGGCTATTATCAAGAGCCTAGCCGACAAGGGACGCGTCATCCGTATCCCCATCCACATGCTAAACACCATCAAAAAGTGCTATTTTGTCGCCAAACAGCTTACCCAGGACCTAGGCCGCGACCCAAATCCGGATGAACTGGGCGAAAAACTGAATATGGATCCGCGCAAGGTCAAGGAAATCATGAAGCTCTCCCAGGAAACAGCCTCGTTGGATACCACCGTCGACGAGGACAACATCACCCACCTGGCCGACCTGATTAGCGACGATTGCAATATCGAGCCTTTCGACGCCGTTTTCGCCATGACCCTGCAGGATACCTTGGGCAAGGTGCTGCAGAACCTGAACGACCGCGAAATTACCATTATCACCCTACGCTATGGCCTGAATGGCGAAGGCCCGCTCACCCTAGAAGAAACCGGCAAACTGCTCGGCATCACCCGCGAGCGCGTCCGCCAGATCCAGGAAAAGGCGCTGCATAAGCTGAAGGATCTTCAGCAACTGAACGAATACCAAGAAGTCATGTAACGCCTTTCTTTGCCAGGGTATCTACGTCGTTGGAACGGGCCAGGTGATGCTCGCCGTACAAAAGTACGGCTTCGCGTCGCCTGGCCCGTTCCGCCTTGTAGCTCCTCCTGGCAAAGAAAGGCGTCTCTTGGCTGTGGAGGCCAGGGTATCTACGCCGTTGGAACGGGCCAGGCGATCCGCTGCGGTGGGCTGGGAGCGTGTTGCCTCATAATAAAATCTAGTCCTACGAGGTGGTTGCCTCATAAGTCAAATTCTAGTCCAAGGATAAGCTTGGACTAGAGTTTCC
>Ga0154383_116_pt1 | contig 45399 bp, 40 predicted proteins | sample RifGroB1_FD_105627 | JGI IMG/M metagenome (GOLD analysis project Ga0154383, IMG submission 105627) | Spirochaetes bacterium GWB1_60_80
AAATATCGCTGGGCCAAGCAGCCTAGTGACCATCACCTTCAGCGAGGCCGTTACCGGCTTCACTGTCGGCGACATTTCCGCTCCCAATGGCGCGCTCAGTACTTTCGATGGCACCGGTACTACCTACACCGTCACCTTTACCGCCACTGGCAATACCGAAGCGGCCAGCAATAGCTTCCAAGTTGGCTCTGGCTACGTTGATGCCGCCGGCAATACTGGCAGCGCGGGTAATACCTTATATAGTATCGATACAATTGCCCCCTCTACCACCACCGCAGCACCGGTAGCAACCGCTAACCCGGCCGGTGGTACCACGGGCGGCACCGTTGGCTTGAGCTGGACCTTCCCGGTGGACGTTGATCGCGATGGTATAATCATATCGTGGGCGACCGGCGAGTCACCCCGACTCGCTCCAGCTACAACCAGCTACACCACACCGGTCCTAACCGCAGACCGAGCCTACACCTTCACCGTCAAAGCGGTCGACTTGGCTGGAAACCTGTCAAGCGCGAGCGCCAGCAATGAGGTGAACGCTACCGCCAGCGCCGTAGTCATGACCGGCGTCAGCGCCGCCCCTGGGCGCCTGCTCAGTTTTACCGGCACTTTCAAGTATCTCTATTACTGGACCGGAGAGAGAATCAAGCCAGCCGCTGAATATAATGTAACTACCAATCCAACCGGCTATCATAGCCTGACCAATCCGACGACCGGTGTCGAGCTGAGCAACCTGGGCAGCGACCAGACTTTCAGCGCCTGCTTCGCCTCCGCCACGGGCGTAGAAAGCATGACCTACACCTTACTATGGAGCGTCTCAGCCTATGGCCTAGCAAGCACCCGCTCCCTGATGTTTATCCAGACCACGCCAACTTCAGTGGCTGCGCCAAATGCCGCCACCGCCAGCCCGACCAGTAGCCCTGCCAATCACTGGCCGAGCCTCAATACCACGATTCACTCAGTTACTGAATTGTCACCATCGGCAATCAGCCAGGCTAGCGCCCGTGGCGAAAAATCAGGCGACGTTATGAAAGCCGCACAGGCGCTGGCTCACTACCTTCCCACCAGCCCTGCCAGCAACCGGACAAGCAGTCCAGTTGCAACGGTCAGCCGTGCTAGCGCCAACTTGGCGGGCGGATCGGCTTCCCTGCAGCCGCTCTCCACGCAGCCAAGCTCGGCCACGCAGCCAAGCTCGGCCACACCGTCAACCGCCGCGCCGACCGCTACGCCGGCCGGCCAGCCAGCTGCCGCCTCGCCTAGCACGGCCAGCCCGCTGGCGCCAAACGCCAATCCGGTTTCAGCCACCGCTAGCGCCAACCTCACCCCAGCCAGCGCCGCGCCAGCCAGCGATTTGACTCCGGCGACTAGCCAAGCCCCAGCTGGCCAGCAGCCGCGGCAACCCGGCGCCCCGGGCAGCAGCCAGGCCAGGCCGACGGAGGCCATCCTGCCCGGCCGCCGCAACAATGAGGAAGAAACGGATTCCGGGCAGTCGGCGGAATAAAAAATAACCGCCGCTGGCATTAAACCAGCGGCGGTTATTTTCAACAGCAGCCGGCCTGGCCGCCCGAATCGCAACCGCAGGTCGGCGGCCGATTGGTCAGCTTGCCGATGATGATGGCGGCGACGCAGCCGACGCCGGGCTGCACGGCTATGGCGCCGGTCGGGCAGTTGCCGGCGCAGGCGCCGCACTCCATGCAGGCCAGTCGGTCGACGATTGCCGCCTGGCGATTCTCGAGGCGGAAGACGCGGTGCGGGCAGACCGCCGTGCAGGCGCCGCAGCCGATGCAGCGCGCCGCGTCCAGCCGCAGGCTGGTGCCATTCTTCAGATAATGCCAGGTCTTCATAGCTGCGCTCCTCGTCTCACCAACAAGCCGACGATCGACAGGACGGCGGCTAGAAGCAGGCTGACGGCCTGCGGGATGGTCGACCGCTCTACTTCCAGCAAGGCGCCGGTCTGTGAAGTATAAGTCGATGCTCCGGTCAGGTTCATGCCCAGGAAGGACACCACCGCGCCGGAGGCCAGGGTCAGCGCGGCGCCGAACCAGGGGCCGCTGCCCAAGAGCAGGCTGCCGGCCACGCCCCAGGCCAGGCCAAGGCAGCCGGCCTTGACGCCGAAGGCCAGGCCGGGTAGCCATGGCAACAGGATCGGGAACAGGACGGTGCCGCTGGCCCAGATGCCGCCGATGGCCAGGAAGGTTCTGACGAAGCGGTTAAGGCGGTCGGCGAAGTCGAGACGGCCGAAGATAGCCGCCACCGCGGCCAGCACCAAGCCGGCGGCCAGTACTGGCCAGGATTGCACCATCTCGACCGGGGCCACCCGCAGGCGGTCGGCCATGTCAAAGTTGACGGTGGCCATGGCCTCCGTCTTGTTCAGGCCGGAGGCCAGAAAACGCGGCAGGTCGGCCGCCCGGACCGGCCCCCAGACGATGCGCCAGCCAGCCTGTTTGGCCACGGCTGGGGCGGAGACGCCGGGAGCGCCTAGCTGCGGCAAGATTAATTGGCGATGGCTTACCAGGTCGGCTACGGCGCACTGCTTCAGCTTGGCTAACAGCTCGACCGTGCCGAAGCTGCCCTTGCCGGCCGCGCACCACACATTAACGCCGCGGGTATCGAGCACCAGCAGCCAAGCCGACAGGCCACTCAAGGCGGCGCGCAACAAGTCGACAGTCAGTTTATAGTTGGCGGTCACCAGCACCGGGCCGGTAGCGTCCGGCTCGCCCAAGGCATAGAGTCCCGGCAGGACGCGGTACCGTCCGCGACCAAAGCTGAAGCCTGCGGCCAAAGCGCCGAGGCGGTCGCGCCAGTCCAGGTCGGTGCGCAGATGCGGAATACGGCGTAAAAAGCGGGTCAAATAGCCATCGATCCACGGCCGCTTGAGTTCCGGCAGCTGGGCGTAGCCAGCCAGCGGCGGACTAACCGGAACGGGTTTCAGCGACAACATGGACCACCTCCTGGCACTAGTTTGGCCCTGGCCTGGCGCATGGCCTCCACCAGTGGCGGCATCACGGCCAGCGCCGCGCCGCGCAGTTTCGGGGTCAGACCCTCCAGTAGGCTGCTATACTGTTCATCGCAGGCCTGGTTGATGAAATCGGCCTTGGCTTGTCCGTCCGTGGTCAGTGCCACCGCCAAACGTCGGCGATTGCCGGCCTCGGCCTGACGGCTGACCAGGCCAGCCTGCACCAGCCCATCGATGGTCCGGCTGAGGGTGCTGACGTCCAGGTTTAGGCTGGCGGCCAGTTGGCTGACACTGCTGGCGCCGGTCAGGTCAAGCTCCAGCAAGGCGTGGCACTGGGCACCGGTCACGCCGCAGCAGGCAGTCTGGCTGGCCAGGGCGGCCTCGATTTCCCTTTCCAGCCGGCGCAGGGCTGCTCGGAAGGATCGAATTCCGCTGGGCGGTAGTGGTTGCTGTTGATCGTTGTTCATGTCTGAAATATACTTGTAATATGCAACATTTGTCAATAGCAATATAAACCGTTAGGCTCTGACAAATCAACGTGGTCGCGTTATAATCTGGTGCATGACAACCCTGCTCCGTCCTCATCGTCCTCATCGCGGCGTGTCGCGGCGGCTGGCCTGCCTGGCTTGGCTCGGCCTGTTCCTCCTCGCCAGTTGCCAGACCTCAAGTTTGCCCGCCATAGACTACCGCGCCGAAATGCGCGCCTTTGTGGTCAAAATCGCCGAAACGGCCCGGGCCAGCCAGGCGGCCTTCATCGTCATCCCGCAGAACGGTCTGGAACTGCTGTCGGCCGCCACTGCCCCGGCCGCGGTGGCGGCCTACCTGGCGGCCATCGACGGCGTGGCCAGGGAGGACCTCCACTTCGGTTATCCGGGTGATGGCGACGCCACGGCAGCGACCATCACGGCCGACTGGCTAGGGCAGATCGACCAGGCGCAGGCCGCCGGCCTCGTCCCGCTGGCCATCGACTACGTCACCAGCAACGCCCAGGCCGACGCGGCCCTCAGCGCCGCCGCCGCCGAGGGTGTCATCGGCTTTGCCACCTTCCGACGCGCTCTCGATGACCTGCCGGAGTGGCCGGTCTCGCCACCCGGCAACAACCCAGACGATATGGCCAGCCTCGGCCAGATCCGAAATTTCGGCTACCTGATCAACCCCGGCAACTTTGCCGACAAGGCCGCATACCTGGCCGAGCTGGCAGATTCCCGCTACGACCTGCTGGTGATCGACTTATTCGGGGTTGATGGCAACGCCCTGAGCGCGGCAGAAGTAGAGGCGCTGCAGCGCAAGCCGCAAGGCGGCCGACGGCTGGTCATCGCCTACCTGAGCATTGGTGAGGCCGAGGAGTACCGCTGGTATTGGCGACCCGACTGGGACAAGCTGCCCCCCGGCTGGCTGGAGCGGGAAAATCCGGCCTGGGCCGGCAACTACAAGGTACACTATTGGGAACCGGCCTGGCAGTCCATCATCTGCGGCGGAGAGGGCAGTTATCTGGATCGCATCATCGACGCCGGCTTCGACGGCGTCTACCTGGACATCATCGATGCCTTTGAATACTTTGAAGGCTCAACCTGAAGCCGAATTTGATTTCCTTTTCACCATACGCTAGACTTAAGCTTATGAGGCAGCACCCGGCACTCAAGCCCGACCGATTACGGCCTGCTCCGCATCTGATCCGCCTGGCAGGATTGGCGGCAGCGCTTTTTACGACCTTGATTTGCGTCGGCGCCACGGTTTCGTTCTCACGGCAGCGCGAGCAAGCCGAACGATCGCAAGTACTGCTGGAGGCCAGCACGGTACGGGCTTCCCTGGAAAGCGGCCTGAACACGCGCCTTCACATGGCACGCGGCCTGGTCGCCTATATCGAGTCCAATCCGTCCATGAGCCAAGAAGAATTCGCCGCCTACGCCAGCGCCTTGATAACCGACGATCCGACTATCCGCAACTTGAGCGTCCTCACCGGCACGGTTATCAGTTTCGTCTACCCCTATACCCAAAACATGACCGCCCTCGGCCATGACCTGTCCGAAGTGCCCGACCAGCGCGAATCGGTCTTCCGGGCCATGGAGACGCGGGAGCCCCTCCTGTCCGGCCCGCTGCCGCTGGTGCAGGGCGGCAATGGGCTAATCATCCGCATGTCGGTCTACCCGCAGGACGCCACCGGCCGGCGCTATTACTGGGGACAAGCCAGCGTCGTCATCGTGGCCGAGGCCATCGTTTCGTTCGCCCAATTCGACCGCTTTCCGCATCTGCTCTTCGCCATTCGCCATTTGTTGCCGGGCGACCAGCCGGGCGAGGTCTTCCACGGCGGAGCCGAGCTGTACACTGCCAATCCGGTGTTGCTCAGCGTCGAGGTGCCAGGCGGTATCTGGCAACTGGCGGCCATGCCCATCAAAGGCTGGCGTCATGACCAGCGCTTGGTATGGTTCCTGACCGTCATCAGCCTGGTCATGGGTTTCCTGGTTGGGGTGGTCGTCTTCATCTTGCTGAATACCCGCGCCACGCTGCGGGTGATGGCATATCATGACCAACTGACCAAGCTGCCCAACCGCTCGCTGTTTTGGGCGACGCTGAAAACGGTCTCGGCCCTGGCCAAGCGCGAGGACAGCCGGCTCTGCCTGTGCATGTTGGACTTGGACGATTTCAAGCAGGTAAACGACAACTTGGGCCATCCCTGCGGCGACCTCTTGCTATCCGAAGTGGCGGCCCGACTGCAGGCGCAGCTGCGCAGTTCCGACATCATTGCCCGCATGGGCGGCGACGAGTTCGCGGTCCTCGCCAGGGTGCACACGGTGGAAGGACAGGACGCCCTGATAGCCAAGATCCGGGCCTGTTTCGACGAACCGTTCCGCCTGGGCGACACCCAGCTCCTGGTTAGCTGCAGCATCGGCATGGCCGCCTACCCGGAGCAAAGCAGCCGGGTGGAAGGCGCGCTGGCGTTGGCCGACCAGGCCATGTACCGCGACAAGCAACACCATCACGGCCACCGGAAAGACTAATTCCGCTCCGGCCCCTCAACCCGCGGCTGGTGGCCGGCCCTTCACCACGGCCTTGCGCTTCCAGCGGCCGCCCAGGTAGTACCAGGTGGAAAAAATCGCCCCCATCAGCCAACCAGCCGGTATACTCAGCCACAGCCCATCGCTACCCAAGCCCAGTGCACCGGAAAAAAGCAGGGCCGTCGGAATGCGCACCACCCACAGCGCCAGCAGGGTATTGATCATCGGGATGAAAGAATCGCCGGCGCCGCGCATGACGCCGTTGTTGATAAACATGGTCGAAAATAGAGTATAACTGGCTCCGACGATGAGCAGGTAGCGGGCGCCGATGGCGATGACTTCAAGGTCGGTCGAGAACAGTCCGATCAGCGGGCGGCCGAACAGGATCACGGTGGCGCCGACCGCCAGCGAGATGACGGCGCCGGCGATGACGGCCGACAGGTGGCCGCGTTTGACGCGGTCGGTCTTGCCGGCGCCCATGTTCTGGCCGGTAAAGGTGCTGATGGCCGCGCCGAGGTTCATGGCCGGCATCGAGGCGAAACTGTCCAGGCGCGAGGCGGCGGTATAGGCCGCGATGGTGGCGGTGCCGAAGCCGTTGACGATGCGGGTCAGGGCCATCATGCCTAGCGATACCAAAGTCTGCTGGAGTCCGGTGGGTAGGCCGATGCGCAGGCTGTGCAGGCCGATGGCCCGGTCGAAGTGCAGGTCCTTGAAATCGATCCGGATCAGCTTGTTACGCTTATTGATATACGCAATGCCAATGAAAAAAGACAGTCCCTGGGCGATGACGGTGGCCCAGGCTACCCCGGCAATACCCCAGCCGAAACCGGCCACAAACAGCAAATCGAGTCCGACGTTGACCAGGCTGGCCACGATCAGCAAGTACAGCGGCGTCCGGGAATCGCCCAGGCCACGCAGGATGGCGGCAATGGCATTGTAGCCGAACATGGTCAGCATGCCGGCAAAAATGATGCGCAGGTAGGTGGCAGCGCCGGCATAGACCTCGGCCGGCACGTTTAATAGCCCGAGTATCAGGTCGGTGGTCAGGAAGCCGATGATCGAAGCCGCCAGGCCGCTCCAAAACAGTATGATGTAGCCGGTATTGGCGGCGGCGCGCACCTTGGCGTGGTCTTGAGCCCCGAAGTACTGCGATATCAGGATGCTGGTGCCCATGGTCAGGCCAATCAGCAGCGAGATCATCAGGAACAGCACCGGGAAGGAGATGCCGACGGCCGCCAGGGCCTCCCGGCCGACGAAGCGGCCGACCACGATGCTGTCGACCATGCTGTAGAATTGCTGGAACACGTTGCCGACCAGCATGGGCAGGGCAAAGGTGATGATGGTGCGGGTCTCGTTGCCCTGGGTAAGATCTTTCATACTGTCGATAATAGCGCAGGCTACCCGGACAGGCAAGCGGGAATACTAGCCGGCGCTCCGGTCAACGCTAGCGCTTCAGCCCTAGCAGGGTGTTGAAAAACGCGGATGCGGCTTTTCAACACTTCAAAAGCCGGTACAATTACGCAGCATAGCGCAAGCTATGCGAGGAATTGTTAAGGTTGTTGAGAAAGCAACCGGCTTTTTCAACAACCTGCTAGCGGGTCAGCGGATCGTAGCCAAAACCGGCCGCGTAGGCCGGGTTATCCGACAACTTGAACACCAGCTCGCTGGTATAGTGCCGGCTGCCGTCCAGGCTGTCCAGGTAGTACAATTCGACGAATAGTTCCTCCACCCGGCCGTCGGCGGCCAGACGCAGCGGAAACAATCGGTATTCGTACTCCAGGCCGGCGTCAACCCGGTAATAGCCGAAGCGCTCGCTGGCGGCGTCCTGGCAGCGGGCCAGGCCGGCCGGCCACAGGTCCTCAGCCCGCGCCAGGAACAGGCTGTGCCCGGCCAAACGGTACGGTCCCCGATAGTACTTGGCATAGATATCCTGCGAATGGGTGCGGTATTCAAAACGATTGCCGGCAAAGAAGCGGTACGAGCCGGGGTAGAAGCTGGCCATGTTGTCGGGGTCGCGCACCCACAGGCCGACCAGTTCCGACGCCGACAGGGGCAGTTCACGCAGCGCGTACAGGTGGACCACCTGACGGCCGTCGACCAGCTCCTCGGCGAAAAAGTCGATGGGCCGACCACCGAGCAAGGTTTCCAGTTGGCTGCGATTGACGGCGCTGCTGCTGGTATTGCGCAGGTAACCCAGATAGATGAGCCCCTCGCACCCAGCCAGCTCAACCACGGTAGCGGCCAATTTATGCGGCTTCATGGTCTGTCGACTAGCCGGCAAGGGTGCGGCCTCATGATACTCGAAAAAAACCGGGCGCGTTTGAGCGGACGGTGGCGGCAGGGGAGCGGCCGTAGCTGGCGGGGCAAGCGGCGGGGCCGGCGGCGTGGACGCTGCGGCCGGTGGCGGCGCGGAGGCCAGCAGCGGGGCCGCGACCTGGTCAGCCTGGTCAGCCTGGTCAGCCTGGTCAGCCTGGTCAGCCTGGTCGACCAAAAGCGGTGCGGCTAGGTGGCCAGGATCGCGCGTCGCGCAGGCTAGCGGCAGCGTCAACGGCGACAGCAATATCAGCAGGCCAAGGATCACGGTGCATCGTCTCATGCAGTCCCCCAAAAGCGGAATCGATTCAAGTTTACCACCGAAATTGCCGGGAAGCAATTGGATAGTACTGTCGCGTCAATCCTGGCGCGCTACCGGCCGCCGGTGGGTCCGGAGCTCGTAGATGATGTACAGCACGGCCGCGAAGGTAATGGACAGGTCGGCGACATTCAGGACACCGGTGCGCAGCTGTCCGATGCCGAAGTTCAGGAAATCGACCACCTGGAAGTCGTTGATCAGCCGGTCGATGAGGTTACTGAGGCCACCGGCCACGAAGCTGGTCATTAGGATAATCTTGAACAGGTCGCGCTCCTTGAACAGACAGTACGCCAACAGCGTCAGGCAGACGATGATCGGCAGGATCAGCAGCACTAGGTATTTGATCGGAGATGGCCAGGTGCTGCCCATGCTCAGGAAGGCGCCCGAGTTCTCGGCGTAGCCGATGACCACCAGATCGCCCAGAAAACTGATTGGATTCCGGCCGCGCAGGTATTCGACCGCCGCGAACTTGGTTATCCGGTCAGCCACAATGTTGACGGCCAGGGTAATCGACATGCTCAGTATCGGTAATTTCTTCATGGTTTCTCCATCGGTAAACAGGCTCCCGGCGTGGCGGCGGGCAAGCTAGCGCCACGCGACTGCTGGGCAGTATATCATACCGACCCGGTCCGGCACCACCATTGACAAGCCCGGCCCTGCAGCCGGATAATCGCGCCACCTGAAGCGCGGGAGCTTTCATGACCACCATCGACCTGAATGCCGACCTCGGCGAAAGTTTCGGAGCCTGGACCATGGGACACGACGAGGCGCTGCTGGCCTGCGTCAGTTCGGCCAACCTGGCCTGTGGCGTCCACGCCGGCGATCCCTCGGTCATGGCCCACAGCGTGGCGGCGGCCATTCGGGCCGGCGTGGCGATCGGCGCCCATCCGGGCTACCCCGACCTAATCGGTTTCGGCCGCCGTTCGCTGGCCATGACGGCCGACGAGGTCTATACCACCGTGCTCTACCAGCTTGGTGCCTTGCAAGCCTTTGTGCGGGCGGCCGGCGGCCGACTGGTTCACGTCAAACCGCACGGCGCCCTGTACAATGACGCCGCGCTCGACCCGACGCTGGCCGAGGCCATCGCCCGGGCCACCCGCGCCGCCGATCACGGGTTGCGCCTGGTCGGGCTGCCCGGCAGCGCCCTGGAAATGGCCGCCGCCGGGCTGGACTTCTGGGGCGAGTTCTTTGCCGACCGCGCCTACGACGACGCCGGCCGGCTACTACCGAGAACCCAGCCCGGCGCCCTACTCCACGACCGTGCCCAAGTCATCGCCCGCACTCGGCGGGCCGTGGCCAGCGGCGACGTCGAGACGGCCGGCGGCGGCCTCATCAAGCTCCGTTTCCGTACCATCTGCCTGCATGGCGACAATCCGGCCGCGGTCGAGCTGGCCCAGGCCCTGCGCGCCAGCCTGGAAGCTGGCGGCGTTACAGTAACCGCCGGCAGTGCGACCGCCTCCGGCCCGTCCGCCTCCGGCCCCACCGCCTGATGGCCACATCCTTCCGCTTCAGCCACTACGGCGAGGCCGCCATCCTGGTGCGCCTGGGCAATACCATCGACGAAGCCCAGTACCACCGGCTGATGGCCTTGGTAGCGCGGCTGCAAGCCAGTCCGCCGGCCGGCTATCGCGAACTGGTGCCAGCCTACAACAGTCTGCTGGTGCTCTTCGATCCCCTACAAACCGCTCCCGCCGCCTTCCTGGCGGCGCTCCGGAAAATGGCCAGCGCCCGGCCGGAAACAAGCGGTGACGGACCGCGACAGGTGGTCGAACTGCCGGTCCACTACGGCGGCGCAGACGGCCCCGACCTGGCGGCGGCCGCCAATCGGGCGGGCCTGTCGCCGGAGGAATTTATCGCCCGGCACGCCGGCCGCGACTATCTGGTGTACATGCTGGGCTTCCGGCCGGGCTTCCCCTATCTGGGTGGCCTGGACCCGATCCTGACCACGCCGCGGCTGGCCACGCCACGCGCCCGAGTGCCGGCCGGTTCGGTCGGAATTGCCGACCACCAGACCGGCGTCTATCCGGCGGCCAGCCCCGGCGGCTGGAACCTGATCGGCCGGACGCCGTTGGCCCTGTTTGACCCGACCCGCCGGCCGCCGGCCCTGCTGGCGCCCGGCCAATACCTGCGCTTCGTGCCAGTGGCCGAGCCGGTAACCACGACCACACCGCTAATAGCCGACTGGCCGACTACCACAACCAGCACCGACTGGCAGCCGCCGGCGGCCGGTCCGCTCGCCGGCAGTGGTATCCGGGTTATCAAGCCCGGTCCGCTCAGCCTGATACAGGACGCCGGCCGGCCCGGCTACCTAGCCAGCGGCGTCCCGCCCTCCGGACCGCTCGACGCCTGGTCGTTGGCCCTGGCCAACCGACTGGTCGGCAACCCAACCGGAACCGCCGGCATCGAATGCACCCTGGGTGGCCTGGAACTATACTTCGGGCAAGCCGCCCAGGTGGCGGTATGCGGCGCCATCGTGCCGCTAAGCCTAGACGGCCACGCGGTGGCCATGAACCGCGCTCTGGCTATCCCCGCCGGTTCCGGCTTGACGCTGGGCTCGGTTAGTCGCGGACTACGCAGTTACCTGGCGGTGGCCGGCGGTATTCAAACACCGCTCCTGATGGGCAGCCGCGCCGCCTTTCCGGGTAGCGGCTTTGGCGGCCTGGCCGGCCGAGGTTTGCAGGCTGGCGATCAGCTACCGCTGATGCCAAGCCCTTCCGCCCTGGCCGAAGTCGCCGGTGACGGTTCAAGCGCCGCAGCCGCTGAGTTACCGGCCGCGTCAGCCAGCCAGTTGGCCGATCAGATCACGCTCCGCGTCACCTTCCTCGACGAGCAAGAGCGTTTTACCGCCGCCAGCCAGCGCCGCTTCTTAACCGAGCCCTACCGGGTGTCGTCCCGCAGCGACCGGATGGGTTGCCGGCTGGAAGGGCCAGCCCTGGAGCACGTCGCCGGCGCCGACATCATCTCGTCCGGCGTACTGAGCGGAACCATCCAGGTACCGGGCGACGGGCAGCCGATCGTCCTCCTGGCCGACCGCCAGACCACCGGCGGCTACACCCGGCTCGCCCAGGTCATCGAAGCCGATCTACCCTTACTCGGCCAAGCCCGACCGGGCTGCCTGGTTCACTTTGCGGCCTGCACCATTCCCGGGGCGGTGGCAGCCCTGCGCGCCACAACGGAACGGCTGGAAACCTTGCGCGCCAGCTTAGCCACAGCCCGGCAGCCGCTGGCGCTTGTCCGCCGCTTCAAGCTACAGCTGCTTGGTCAAGAGTATGCTGTTACTATAGAAGAATTGCACTAGAACCGCGCGCCTGTCCGCCGGTGAGAAGAACTTTAACCGTGGTCAACCCTTACTGATCCTGGCCACTCACCACGAAATCGCCATCCTGAATCTGTTTCAAGTACAGGGTTCGGTGCGCGTCACCAAAGGAATCCATTAGTATCGGGCCAGCCGTACCCTCAAATCGCTCGATGCCGCCTAGCGCTTCATACAATTGTTGGGGCGATTCATTGGCCTGGCGCAAGGCGGCTACCAGTAACAGCATGGAATCCCAAGTCTCGATGGCTGCATAACTCGGCTCAACATTGAAGGCCGCCCGATAGGCGATAGACAAGGCGGAGCTAGCCGTTAGGCTAATATCCACCTGATGCACCAAGCTGGCGCCTTCGACGGCCGCGCCGCCATAGGTGATAACATCATGGTTGCCGGCCCAACCGCTCAGGTAGAGTGGCTTCAGCAGCCCGCGCAAAGCCAAGTTCTGGGCTATGGTGCCGGTATCCAGGGAGCTGGCCACGATCATCACCGCGTCGTAGCCCGGTTCCAAAGCCAGGCGGGCGATACGGTCATAATCCATTTCCTGGACCGAGTCATAGAGAATCAAACCGCTCATGTCGACCAGAGAGGCCAGCCCATTGAAGTAGGTCTCGTAATACGGCTGATTGTAGGCGGCGGCCAGGAAGAGTATCCGGGACTGCCCAGCCGCCCGCATGCGGCCACCAAGCACGACCGGATCGCGGGCCGAGGTCATAATAGTCCGAAAAAAGACATCCGCTTTGCCAGACAGTTCGGCTGAAGTGGAGGTCGGGCTGATTATCGGCACCATCGCCGTCTGCATGGTCGGGATGGCCGCCAAAGCCGACGAGCTGGAATAAAAGCCGAGGATGGCGATGGCTCCGGCATCGACCAGCTCCTTGGCCAAACGCGGCCCCCGCCGATCGTCACTGGCCAGATCGCGAACTTCCAGACGCAAGCGCCGGCCGGCTATGCCACCGGAAGCGTTCAACTCTTCCACAAACAGCTGGGCGGCATTCCGACCCTCAACGCCGAGCATGTAGTCTATCCCGGAGAGGCTGGCCACGAAACCGACCATGATGTCCGACCGAGCGGTACACGCGCCGGCCAGAAAGGCCAAGCCAGCTACCAGCGCTAACAGTATCAAAGGTCTCAAAAAGCTACAGAGGCGCGTAGCCATCGTCCCTCCCCGGAAATCCTAGTCAAGATGAAACAAAAGCTTGCTTGAAATTCTCGTTTGCATCGCCCGGCTTGTCAAGGTCTATTCTGGGACGACCAGGCAGCGCTATTCGGGGACAACCAGGTAGCGCGAGCTTGGCTTCCGACCTGCCCGTGCTCGCTCCAGTAGTCCAATTGCCGTTCTTTCCATTTAGCAGATTCAAGAATCTGAAAATTTAGACTATACTCTGAGTGTTCAACTAGTACCGAATCGCTTAGGGAGAACAAGTTGATCCGCTAGCAAGACTCGTTAGAAGGGCTCCAGGAGTATTCTCTGGCTGCGAAGTGGGCCTTCATTCCAGACTGGGAGGTAACCCAGAATACCAAAAGCAAGGAATCAAATGATAAAGGCTATACTATTTGACTTCGACTCAACGCTGGTTGACTATCCTCATGGGGATACACTCGCGTTGCGAAAAGTATTGGAAAGGTCTGGTCTGAGCGTCAGCTTGGATGAGTTTCGAGATTATTCGGGAGATGTTCTCAGGGCAATCTATGACAACAAGACAATACTAAGGCAAAACATTCACGCCTATCGCCTACAGGAAACAATGCGACATTTTGGTGGTACATGGAAAGACGAATACCTGTCAGATTATTTCGCGGTTTATCTAAACACGGTGAAAGTCTATGATGGTGTCAACGAACTCCTTGTAACGCTCAAGCCAAAATACAAACTGGGCTTGCTTACAAACTCAAACGACCTTCCTGAACAGAAAGCCAGAATTTCAGCCTCCAAACTGAGTCTTCATTTTGATTCCATCGGCATTGCCGTTGAGATTGGATGCTTCAAGCCAAACCCTGAAGCATTTCTATGGGTTGCAGATAAACTTGGGGTACCGGCCGCTGAATGCTTGTTTATCGGCGATTCGGAAACCTATGACATAGTAGGCGCCCAAAATGTCGGTATGAAAACATTAAAAAAGGTTCGTGACAAATCTGACGCCACGGTAGCCGATGATTTGTTCATCACATATTCAGAACTTGGTGATTTGCTCAATAGAAAATATTTGATATAAACCAACATCCGATTACTGCCTTTGTTACTGGAATACAATGTTACATCAAAGTGAGCAACAAACTGACGTTATCCTTGGCGCCTCTTCCTCCCGTTGGGACGCTCATTTCATTCGCTAATTCGCAAGGAAATGATACTACGGATCGCTGACGCGACCTGCGAAACGGCGCTCGCTTCGGTAGTCCGCTACGCGGACGGGCGTATGGAAGTTGGTTGGATGGCCGGCATGCGCCGGCTAACGCCACAAGCCCTCTCGCCGCAAAAATAAGAAACCCGACCTGGTGGTCGGGTTTCTTATTTTTGCGGCGAAGAGGACTTGAACCTCCATGCCTGTTAAGGGCACTAGGACCTGAACCTAGCGTGTCTGCCAATTTCACCATCGCCGCATGCCTCGTCAGACGCAGGCTTTTCACAACGCGAGAAACGTCGCCGGCCAGTCTGCCTGACACCAAACTTATAGCCTAAAAGTGCGCAGTTTGTCAATATGGCCGACAACAACTTGACCGCAAGGCCAAAAGGAATATAGTTGAATGCGATGATAACAATCGTGCCACAGGTGGCCGTCATCGCAGGTTCACCACGCACCAGCCACAGCCTGCGCGATCAGCTGGTTCAACAGTTCGGCAACCTCGCTACGTTTCTCGAATACCACTTAGCCAATGGCGTACCGGAACTACCGCTAGCCGATGCCTACCTGTTCTCCAGCCGCGAGGTCTTCGAGCAATGCCGGGGCAGTGCCGACCGCCTCGCTCCGGCGTCGCTAATCGTGGCTTCCCGTACCCTGAATCCGGCCAAGATGATCCTACTGGCCAATCTGCCTGAGAAAAGCCGCGTCCTTCTGGTCAATGACTCGGCTGCGGCTTGCCAAGAGCTGATCGCCAGCCTGATGGAGGCCGGGCTGACCGACATCAGCTGGCAAGCCTGGTTTCCGGGCTGTTCGGTCGATAGTTCTAGCTATGATTATGCCGTCAGCCCGGGTGAGGCGGACCATATCCCCGATCACATCCGGCACCGGATCGACATCGGTATGCGAATCTTCGATTCGTACAGCCTGACGCTGCTTACGGAGCGCTTGGGCTTGGCCAAGTCCATACATCACGGGTTCGAGTTGGCCCACCTGCGCGAATTGCTGTCGTTCAGCCGCTCGCTGCGACTGCGCCAGCTGGAGCGGGACAATTACGCCAGCGCCCTCAATGACACCCAAAACTACCTGCGCGGCGTCCTGGAAGCCCTCCCCTCGATGATCGCGGCCATCAACCTGCATGGCTCAATCTACCACTGCAACCAGATGGCGGCCCACTACCTCGGCCTTCCCAAAAACCAACTGATTGGGCGGAACCTGCAGACCTTGCTGCCCGCGCTCGGCCCCTTTCTGGACAAGGCTCGAACCAGCGCCGAGTACAGCCAGGTAAAGCTGAATTTCCAGCGCCAGCCCTTACCACCCCTTTTTCAGCACGCTGATATCGCCATCGCCAGCCTGAGCAACGATAGCGGGCGCGGCTACGTGGTGCGGATCGAAGATGTCAGCCGCCTGGTGGAACAAGAAGGCCAACTGGAGCGCCTCCATAAAATCGAGACCGTCGGCCAGTTGGCCGCCAGCATCGTCCACGATTACAACAACTACCTGAACACCATCACCGGCAGCCTGTCCATGATAACCCTTCTAACCCAAGACTGTGCCATTGGTAGCGAAATGACCAGCTACCTCGGCAACATCAACGATGCCGTCCAGCGAATCATGCACTTCAACCGCCAATTGCTGCAGCTTTCGAAAGACCAGGCGCCGGAAATCCGGCGACTCGAATTGAACGACCTGTGCCGCGACAGCGTCAAGCTGTGCCGCTCCTCGTTGGACAAGGAAATCAACTTTGACTTCGCGTTGTCGTCACAGCCTTTGCCCATCGCTGGCGATCTTTTCCAGCTTGAGGAAGTTATAATAAACGTGCTGATCAATGCCGGACACAGCCTGCTGCAGTCCCGCTCGCCTAACAAGGCTGACCAGGACCGCATTCGACTTCAGACCGGTCGCCTGGCGGCCGGCCAGGCGGGTAATCCGCTAGATACCGCCTGCTGCTACGTGGCAATCGGCGACAATGGCGCAGGCATACCACCCGAGGTGCTGCCGCACATTTTTGAACCGTTTTTCAGCACCAAAGGCCGGGAAAAGGGCAGCGGTCTGGGGTTGAGCATCGCCTGGAAGATAATCCAGCAACATGCCGGCCGAATCGAAGTCGATTCGCAATCCGGTGCCGGCGCCCGTTTCACGATCTGCCTGCCCGAAGCACCGCCGCCGGCTACCCCAGCGCCTTGACCGGCGGCCGGATAGCGCCTAGCAGGTTGTTGAAAAAGCCGGTTGCTTTCTCAACAACCTTAACAATTCCTCGCATAGCTTGCGCTATGCTGCGTAATTGTACCGGCTTTTGAAGTGTTGAAAAGCCGCATTCGCGTTTTTCAACACCCTGCTAGTGGCCGGCTATCAGGCCTCGGGAGTCGGCGTCTCGCGCACCGTCCAGCGACCGTCCTTGTGCACGAATTTATCCGAGGTCATGACCAGATAACGGCCATCCTCGCCGGCCATGGTCAAGCGGCCGGCCGGCACATTAATTTCGGTGATCTTGAAGACCGTGCCATCGAAATTGATACGCGTTCCCTCGCTGGGCATGTGTCGCCGGGCTTCGCGGTAGAAACCGAATTCATAGGCCAGGCAGCAGAGCAAGCGCCCGCAGGGGCCGGAAATCTTCAGCGAGTTGAGCGACAGATTCTGGTCCTTGGCCATCTTGATGGAAACTGGCACCAATTTGTCGGTGACGGCATGGCAGCACAGTAAACGCCCGCAGACACCGCAACCGCCAACCACACGAGCCTCATCGCGCACGCCTATCTGGCGCAATTCGATGCGCATCTTGAATACCAGCACCAGATCCTTCACCAGATCGCGGAAGTCGACCCGCGAATCAGCCGTGAAGAAAAACAGCACTTTAGGCTCGTCGAACAGGTAATGGGCGAAGATCAGTTTCATGGGCAGGTTATGCTCGTGGATCTTCTGCTTGCACAGGTCGAAGGCCGTCCGCTCCTTTTGTTCATCGTCGCGCCGCTTCTGGATATCGTGTTCGCTGGCTAGCCGCTCGATGTGGATGACATCTTCGGGCCGCACGAAGCCGGGGTGACGCACCACGCCCAGCACCTCGCACAGGTCGCGGCCATAACGGGTCGGCGCCAAAACCAGATTGCCGGCCTTTAGTTCGATATCCGCCCCGGCATAGTAGGTTTCGTTATTTGGCGCTACTTTTATGCGGTACAGCGGGTCGGGCAGGTTGTCGTTGCCCGACTGGGTCGTCGGCTCGAACTCCTGATGCTCGTCCTCCAGATGCCTAAGTTCATCCTCGGACAGGTCTTTATATGAATCGTCGCTCATAAATGCCTCCATAGCAATGCCGGATTTATGATGCCGGCTCCATCACCCGCCTGCTGGCGGTCAGCGCAACAAATCGACCAGCAAGCCGTAAATCTCGTCCAGCTTGGCCAGGATATTCAATTTGTCGCGTTGGGCCACCATGATATCGGCGGCCAGTCGTTCCAGTTTTTCGTCGATTATAGCAATGTTCGTATATTTTTTGCGTTTCAAGATATTTCGTCCCGAGGTGTTCTCGTTCAGCTCGTAGCTCTGTTCCACCACCTGGTGGATAAAATCACGGACTGCCTTCTTATAATTTATAATATTCGCGCTCGAGGCATCCTTCTTGAGCGCGTCACCGGCTTCGTGGACCGCCTCCAGTAGCTGCGCGATCTCGGCTTCCGTAAACGGCAGCTCGCTGACCGGATGAGTCAGACTCTCCGGCTGCTTGCTACCCAGCAGTCGGCTAAAAAGACCGGCCGTCTTGGTGCTTTCTTTCTTCTTGGCCGCCTTGGGTGGCTGATACCTGGCAATCAGGCCAACCTGTTGATTGTCGGGAACAATGATGGCGGCCATTCCGGCTACTCGCTACCGCTGTCCAGGCTATGCCGCCAGTCCAATTGGCCATTAGGCGGCAGGGGAGCCAACTGGTCGCCCCCCAGCGGACGGCTGCTACCCGAATACTTGCGCAGGAAGGCCTGCATGGCGTCGACGGCATCGGCCTGGCCACAACCAACCAGAACCTGTCCGTGAATGATGACATTGGCATTGGCATCGAGCTTAGGCGCGAAGACATTACCGACGATGACCGCGCCATCCTGCAACTCCAGCTGTTCGCTGACGCAAACATCACCGCGCACCACGCCGCCAACAATGGCCGAGGCGGCGATGATCGAGGCATCGCAACGGGCCATGGCGCTGATCACCACCTTGCCAGTGCTGCGCAATGAACCGCGCAGCCAGCCGTCCACCCGGATGAAGCCCTCGATGACCAGGTCGCCCCGGAAGGAACTTCCGGGACCGAGCAGCGTGTTTACCAAGACGGATTTAACGGTAGCCATGGATTATGGTTTGAGCCGCTTCAGTTGTTCAACCCGGCCGTCTGGTTCGGCCGGCTGTTGATGAAACGCAGCGGATCTATAGTGGCGGTACCCAGATGCACTTCGTAATGCAGGTGAGCGCCAGTGGAAAGGCCGGTATTGCCGATGAAGCCGATGACCTGTCCCTGGCGCACGATGTCGCCTTTCTGGACGTTGAAGGCCGACATGTGGGCATAGCGGGTAATGAAACCATATTTGTGCTCGACGATTACATGGTTGCCCAGACCGTTATCGTAGGCCACGTCGACGACCTTGCCGTCGGCCGTGGTAACGATCGGATCGCCGGAGCGGAAGGTCGAGATATCGATACCTTTGTGCATGTACCAGGAACCGAAGATCGGGTTCTCGTTCTGGCCATAGTACATAGTGATATGGCCCAAACCGGCCCGGATCGGCCAGATGTTCGGGATTTCGGTCAGGATATCGCCCTGTGAGCTCAGGATGGTTTCCAGCTCGGCCAAGGGTCGGACGCTTTGCTCCAGCCAGGCGGTAACCCGGTCGAGCTCGGACAGCTCGCGCAGGTTGCCGGCGCCGCTTTGGTCGAGCTCGAAAAAACCAGCCAGATCGCCTGAACCGCTGTCGGCCTGAGGCGACGAGCTGCTTAGGCCAAGGTTATTGAAGGTTGAGTCGAGGCTAGCCTGAAACTGTCGGGCGGCATTGATCAAGCGGTTGACATGGTCGCGCGTCAAGTCCAGGTCGTCCCGGGTCTCCTGCAGGTTGGAAGTCTTGCCGGCCAGCTTGGCCGCTACCGAAGAATAATTGAGAGCTGACCAGGACAGAAAGACCGTGGCGCCAATCAGGACAATAAAAATGCCGGCCAGGCCGAAGATGCTGATTTGAATATTGAGGATACGCTTTTCGGAATGCGGCACCAGCATGATGGTCAGTTTCTGGCGGCCGAGTTTGACCAAGCCGGCCAGTCCGTGCACGGTGGCCTGGAAACCGCGCCGCAATACGGAGACAATAACCCGGGCGGCGGATTTTTCCTTATCCTTCAAGCGCTTGAATGTGGACAAATCCGCCTCCTTGGCCTTGAATCAACCGAACCGTCGAAAGCCAAACAATTTCTCGACAGCTATGCAAATATACAATTCAAACGACATACTATCATTCTTGTCCCGCCAATGTCAAATAAAATAACCCAGCTGATTTGCGGAATTGGATGGAAATAATCCCGGACATGATGTATATTTTCTGCGATGAACCATATCAAACGCAAAATCGGCCCTGGTGGCGACCTTGGAGCGCTGGGTTTAACCACCGATGGCTCCACAGAACTAACTTTTATAGGAAGCGGCAGCGCTTTCTCCAAGAAATACTACCAGAACAACCTATTGATCAGCCAGGGCGAGGATCATGTCATGATTGACTGCGGCTCACGAGCCCCGGAAGCCCTAGCCCTACTCGGCCTATCGGTCATGGATATCCACAACTACCTGATTACCCATTCCCATGCTGACCACGTCGGCGGCTTGGAAGAAGTCATGCTGGTCAACCGCTATGTGGCCCGCAAGAAACCGGGGCTGATCGTCACGCCACGTTACGCCAAACTGCTGTGGGACAGCTCGTTGCGCGGCGGCTGCGCCTACAATGAACGCCGCGACGGCCGCTGGCTGGAACTAGCCGATTTTTGGAATATCAAGCATCCGACGCCGGTGGTTAACGCCGACCGCGAGCTGTCAACCATCGCCATCGGTAAGATCAAACTGGACATCTTCCGCACCAAACACATTCCCGACTCGGCCAAAAGCTGGCGCCAATCCGCTTTGAGCTACGGCGTGGTCATCAATGACCGGATTGCCTACTCCAGCGACACCCGCTTTGACCCCAGCCTGTTCGCCTTCTGGGAAAAAAACTACCATATCGACCTGATCTTCCACGATTGCCAGATGTTCTCGGGCGGTGTCCATGCCTCGATCGACGAATTGTCCAAGCTGCCAACCGCCACCAAGGCCAAAATGCTATTGATGCACTACGGCGACGCGGCCCTAGCCCTGCCGGACAAGGCCCTGGCCACCGGATTCGGCGGCTTCGTCGAGCAGTGGCATACCTACGTCTTCGAGTGACCAGGGTCTAAACTCTCCGGCTAGACTTGCCTCCCCGCCCTGATTGTATTATTTTAGAGCCACGAATACCGACCAGTCCGGTTACCAGAACCGGCCGGCGTCCAGTCTGACAGCAGCGCGCCAGTCGGCGACATTACCCCCTATCCAGGAGTTTCAACATGGCAGCACACCAATTTCAAGCCGAAGTCAACCAACTATTGCAGCTGATCATCCATTCGCTGTACTCGCACCGCGAGATCTTCCTGCGCGAACTGATCTCCAACGCCTCCGACGCCCTCGACAAACTGCGTTACCTGTCGGCCTCGGACGAAGCCTACAAGGCCATCAGCTTCGAGCCGGCCATCAGCATCAACTTTGACAGCACTAACGGCCACCTGACCATCGCCGACAACGGCATCGGCATGAACGAGGCCGACCTGGTCGAGAACCTGGGCACCATCGCCCGCTCCGGCACCCGCCGCTTCATGGAGGCCATGGCCCAGGACGCGCGCAAGGACGCCAACCTGATCGGCCGCTTCGGCGTCGGCTTCTACGCCAGCTACATGGTAGCCGACAGCGTCAGCGTGGTAACCCGTAAGGCCGGCGAGGACCAGGCCTGGCTGTGGACCAGCGACGGCAAAGGCGCCTACGACATCGAGCCGGCCGCTAGAGACGGCCACGGCACCACCATCACCCTCAAGATGAACGACGACGGCCGCGAGTTCCTGACCCGCTGGCGCCTGCAGGAGCTGATCAAGAAATATTCCAATCACATCGCCTTCCCCATCTGGCTGGATTGGGACGAGGACGAGTACGACGACAAGGGACAAAAAAAAGACAGTACCGTCCACAAACACGAGCAGGCCAACAGCGCCCAAGCCCTGTGGAGCCGGCCCAAGACCGAGCTCAAGGACGAGGACTACGTCGAATTCTACAAGAATATAACCGACTCGGACGAGAAGCCGCTGCACTGGATGCACACCAAGGCCGAAGGCACCATCGAGTACACCACCCTGTTCTACCTGCCGGAGAAGGCACCCTTCGACCTCTACCACGCCGACTACAAGCCGGGCGTCAAGCTGTACGTGCGCCGCGTCTTCATCACCGACGACGACAAGGAACTCCTGCCGCCCTACCTGCGCTTCGTGCGCGGCGTGATCGACTCGGAGGACCTGCCGCTGAACGTCAGCCGCGAGATCCTGCAGCAGAACCGCGTCATGACCAACATCCGCTCGGCCAGCGTCAAGAAGGTCCTGGGCGAGCTGAAGGACCTGTCCGGCCGGGAGCCCGACAAGTACAAGGCCTTCATCGCCGAGTTCAATCGCCCGCTCAAGGAAGGCCTCTATACCGACTACGCCAACAAGGAAGCCTTGCTGGAGCTGATCCGCTTCAAGAGCACCACCCAGGACGGCTGGGTCAGCCTGGCCGAGTACAAGACCCGCATGAAGGACGACCAGAAAGCCATCTATTACGTCTCTGGCGACTCGGAAGACCGCCTGCGCCAGTCGCCGCTCCTGGAAATGTACCGCAAGCACGGCATCGAGGTGCTGCTCTGCTCCGACGAGATCGACGAACTGGTCATGCCGATGGTCGGCAAGTTCGGCGACCTGGAGCTGAAGGCCGTCAACCGCGCCGGCGCTGAAAAAGAGTTCGACGACCAGAAAGACGAGGCGCGCGAGAAGGAAATGGCGCCGGTGGTCGAGAAGCTCAAGAAGGCCCTGGGAGCGCGCGTCAAGGACGTCCGCCTATCGGCCCGTCTGTCGGAAAGCCCGTCCTGCATCGTGGTCGACGAGCACGACCCGAGTATGCAGATGCTCAACCTGATGAAGAGCATGGGCCGCGGCGCCGATATGGACGTCAAGCCGATCCTAGAAGTCAACGGCGACCACGCCCTGGTCACCAAGGCCCTACTAAGCGTCAACGAGACCGTTATCGCCGACATCGCCAACGTGCTCTTGGATCAGGCCCTACTAATCGAAGGGGCTTCTTTGAAGGATGTGGCCGGCTTTGTGGCCAGGATGAACCGCCTGATGACCAGCTAGCTCGCCGGCAGTGGCGGCGCCACTGAATGCGTTTTTTAAACGGCTGCCCCCGCGGGCAGCCTTTTTATTACTTTAGCGTAGATTTGCGCTGGCCTGTTCCTTAACAGGGTGTTGAAAAACGCGGATGCGGCTTTTCAACACTTCAAAAGCCGGTACAATTCCTCGCATAGCGCAAGCTATGCGAGGAATTGTTAAGGTTGTTGAGAAAGCAACCGGCTTTTTCAACAACCTGTTAAAGCGGTAATCTTTTATTCAGGAGCTTTGCCGCCGTGCCGGGGGACGCGCGCCAGCAGCCGCTCGGTGTCGTGGCGCAGGCCGGGGCGCTGCGGCAGGCTGGCCAGGAAGGCCAGGAGCGGACGGCGCCAATCCGGGTGGCCCTGGCGCTCGGCCATGAAGCGGCGGAACAGCTGCAGGACGTGAGCCCGGATGACGGCCGCGTCGGCCGCCAGCGGGATGGGCTGGGTCAGGAACAGCTGGTTGATGAAGGCCTCGGCCCCGGCCTGGTCGAACCAGTCGGGGAACAGGGTGCACATCACGTAGAGGGCGGCCGAGATGCAGTTGACGCTGTGCTGTTTGACGTAGAGGATCGATTCGGTGATGGCCATGGCGCCGCGGAATAATTCCTGGACGCGCGGCGCCAGGCTGGTTTCGTCGCCCAGCTTGCGCACCAGGTCGCGGAAGGCCAGCCAGGTGTAGACTACGATCATGACATGCAGGCTGGGAACGCAGGCGAAATGCGGGTCGGACAGGTGGATGAGGGCGAAGCGCGGTCGCTTGACGTAGAAGGGACGGCGCGTCGTCGACAGCCGCGCCCAGTAGACGCTGCCGGCGTAGCGGTACAGGTCGGCGATGCCGCGCACGAAGGCGGCGGTTTCGGCCGTGCCGGCCAGGCCGTAATGGCGCTGCAGCCAGGCGGCGGTGCGGATCCAGAAGGGGATAAAGTCCATGTAGGTATTGATGTAACCGGGCGCGAAGGGCACTAGCTGGTCGAGCTCGTGGTCGACGCTGGAGACGCAGCTCAGGCGCGGGCCGAAGCGTTCCCGCCATTGCACGCCAAAGAAGTCGCGGGCGGCGTTGCGGACGCAGTACAGGGCGGCCGAGCGCAGGCCAGGTCGGCTCATCACCGTCAACACGAAGCGGGGAATGGAGACCGACGCGATCGGGTGACCCGACAAGTCGCGTTTGCGCATGGAATACCTCCGGACAACTGGCATGCCCGCCGGGCGATCCAGCGGCGGCGGTCAGACTACAACGAAGCGGCCGCCAGTGTCAAAGCGCCGGACGCCGCCACTGTGGCGCCCGGCCGCCTGGTCGCCTAGGCCGGCCGCTCAAACCTGGGCCAGGGCCCAATCCAGGGCAGCCTGCAGCATCGACTCCGGCGGCGCCTGGATGAGCCCGTTATCCATCAGGTCAGTGAACAGCTGGCGCGCGGCGCGGATGTCGGCCGTGGCCCGCTCATACACCTCGGCTGGCGTCAGGACCAGCCGGGCCAGGCCCTCCTGGGCGGCCTGCTCGGCCACGTCGGCCGCCTGGCGGGCGAAAACACCGTCGTCCTCCATGGTCGGCATGATGGCGTCGGGCGTGATGCCGCGCCGGGTGGCGAAGTCCGCCAGGCTGTGGGCGCAACGGATGGCCATGCTGTCGGAGATGGCCTTGGCACGCACCAGCAGCACGCCCTTGAGGATGCCGGGAAAGCAGACCGAGTTGTTCACCTGGTTGGGGAAGTCGCCCCGGCCGGTGGCCACGATGAAGGCGCCGGCCGCCTTGGCCTGGTGCGGCCAGATTTCCGGTACCGGGTTGGCGCAGGCGAAGACGATGGCCTGGGGCGCCATACTGGCCACCCACTCCGCTTTGACCACGCCCGGCCCGCTCTGGGACAGGGCGACCAGGACATCGGCGCCGCGCAGGGCCTCGGCCGGCGTCTGGAAGCGGCCTGGATTAGTTTGTTGGGCCAGCTGCCATTGCCGGCCGGCCAGCGGGTCGGCCTCCAGATCAAGCCGGCCGGCGTGCAGGCCGCCATGCTTGTCGAACAGGCAGAGGCGGGCCGGGTCGGCGCCGTCGGCCAGCAGCAGGCGGGCGATGGTGGTGTTGGCGGCGCCGGCGCCCAGGAGCACGATGGAAACGTCGCCGAGGCGCTTGTCGGCCAATTGCAGGGCGTTGAGCAGGCCGGCCAGGGTGACGCAGGCCGTGCCCTGGGCGTCGTCGTGCCAGACGGCGATGCCGCAGCTGTCGCGCAGTTCGTCGAGCACCCGGAAGCAATTCGGCTGGCTGATGTCTTCCAGGTTTATGGCGCCGAAGGACGGGCTGGCCATGCGCACGAAGTCGATCAGTCGGGCCGGGTCGGGCCGGCCATCCGGGCCGCGGCTGTTTACGCACAGCGGCACCGCGTCCACCCCGCCCAGGTACTTCATCAGGAAAGCCTTGCCCTCCATGACGCCCAGGCCGCCGGGTGGCGTGCAGTCGCCGTCGCCCAGCACGCGGGTGGAATCGGATACTATCGCCACCGTGGAACCGCGGGCGCTCAGGCTGAACGACTGGTCGTTATTATCGCGGATGGCGGTGGAAACGGCCGAGACGCCCGGGGTGTACCAGACATTGAGCCAGGCCGGGCCGTACAGGCCGCAGCGTGGGGCTGTTTGGAGCTTGCCACCGTAAAATTCATGGGCCAAGAGCGACAAACGCTTGTAAAACAGGGTCTGGACCAAGGCCCGCCGCTCCGGATCGGGCAGCTGTCGTACCAGAATATCGTGCAGCCCGGCCAAATTCAGGCCGATAGTAGTATTAGGTAACACCGTCGTCCTCCGCTGGCAGAAGTATAACCCCAAATCCAGGGCTCGGCAATCGCGCCGGAAGCGGAGAAACCTGGCAAAGCGGGCCGGCCGACTGGCCTGGGAGTGAGCAGTATGCTATACTTGGGTATGGATTCGATGAACGGCGGCTCGCACAGTCATTCAACCTGCATCACCGTCCTGGGCGGCTCAGGCGACTTGGCGCTGCGCCGTATCCTGCCAGCCGTGTACAAACTCTGGACCCTCGGCAAGCTGCCGGCCAGCACCCGCCTGGTCGGCTTGGCCATCGATGAACTCGATACCGCCGCCTACCGCCGCCTGGCCCTGGCCGCCATCAAGGCCATCCACCCCGGAGAGGACGAGCTGGCCATCCGGCGTTTTACCCGCCACCTTTACTACATCCAGGGCGATATCCGCGCGGCAGCGCCTTTTGCCGCACTGCGCCAGCGTTATTTCAAGCATCCGGCCACCGACGGCCTTTTTTACCTGGCCTGCGCGCCGGACCTCTTCGCCGAAGCGGCCCGCCAGCTGGCAACCAGTGGTCTGGCCGGCTTAAACCGCGCGGCCGGAGAAGGCGCCTCGCGCCGCGTCATCGTCGAAAAACCCTTCGGCACCGACCTGCAGGCCGCAAGAGGCCTCAACCAGTTCCTGCACCAGCACTATCGCGAGGACGACATCTTCCGCATCGACCATTACCTCGGTAAGGACGCCGTCCAGAACCTGATCTACTTCCGCTTTGCCAATACCATTTTCGAGCCGCTGTGGAACCGCAAGTACATCGACCGGGTGGAGATAGTCCTGGCCGAGTCCGGCGGCATCGGAAAGCGCGGCGGTTATTACGACCAGGCCGGCGCGGTGCGCGACATGCTGCAAAACCACCTGATGCAGCTGTTCTGCCTGACGGCCATGGAAACGCCGCCCAGCCTGGCGGCGGCGGACGTGCGTGAAGAAAAGGTCAAGCTGCTGCGCGCCGCCTGGTTGCCGGAACACTCCGCCGACCTGCCTGGCTTCGTGCGCGGCCAGTACCGCGCCGGCCACGACGGCCAGGGCGGAGCGGTGCCCGATTACCGGGCCGAGCGGCTGGTGCGGCCGGATTCGGCCACCGAAACCTTCGTCGCCCTGAAGTTGTATGTCGACAACTGGCGCTGGCAGGGCGTGCCCTTCATCCTGAGTACCGGCAAGGCCCTGGAGCGGCGTTATGGCGAGATAACCATCCACTTCCGGCAGTCGCCCATGGAAATACCCGGCGTCACGCCCGACGCCAACCGCCTGGTGCTGCGCATCCAGCCGGACGAGGGCGTCTCGATGCGCTTCAATACCCGCGCCCCCGGCGGCGGCGATAGCGAGCACGAGGAACTGGTAGGCATGCTGCGCGATTCGGCCAGCGCCGCCCCCGGACCATACGAGCGCCTGCTGGCCGATGCCCTGCGCGGCGATTCCACCCTCTTTATCCGCTTCGACGAGACCGAGGAAGCCTGGCAATTGTTGGACCCGCTGCTGGCCAGCTGGGACAGCCTGAGCGCGGCCGCCCTGCAACCCTATGCCGCCGGATCGGCCGGCCCGGACATCAGCGGCCTGTACCGCCACCATCCGCTCTGGCAGCAGCCCCGCCAACAAGCCTCAAGCGGCGCCTGAAAAACATTTCAGGCGGGCGGCGCGCTGTCCAGCCTGATGCTCCGCCTACAAAGTCTTGCGCTGAAAAATCGCGGCGCTGGCCAGGAGCAGACCAACCGGAACCAACAGACCGGTGCCGAGGGCGATGACCAGCGGCCAGGCGCCCGTCAGAAAGACCATCGGCAGCAGCACGATCGCCGACAGCTGGTTACCCAAATAAACCGACAGAATGGCGGCGGCGGCCACTGAATTAAACAGGACGCCGAACAGTAGGCCCACCGCCGTGGCTACTGCCATAGCCGATAGCGACAACAGCAGGGGCACCAGCGCCGCCTCGATCAAGCTGAGCGCCGGTAGGCCGTTGAAGGCATCGACCGCCAGTCCGACCGCCACCGCCAGGAAGGCGGCCACGAACAGGCCGGTCAAAGCCGCCAGATACTTGGCCACTAGCAACCAGCCACGCCGGATGGGCCGCACCAGAAACAGATCGTAGACCTTACTCAAGCGCTCGCCGGTAATGGTGGTGGCCATCAGCACGGCGGACAGGGTGCCGCCGATGGAACCGGTCATCAGGGCGGTAAAGGTGGTCAGCGGCATGCCCTCCAGGTTCGGCTGCAGCAGACGGAACAACGCGGTAACCAGCGGCAGCCCGATCCACAGCACCAGCATCACCCGAGAACGGCCGAAGCCGCGCAGTTCGTCAAGGTACAGGATAGCCAGATTCCGCCACATCGTATTCATGCTCCCTCCCCGGTCAGCGCCAGATAGACGTCTTCCAGGCTCGGCTGCAGGTGCCTGAGCGAGCTCAGGGCAAAGTCGTGCCGCGCCAGGACACCCATCACGGCCGGCATGCAAGTCTCGACCGGCGTTCCGCCGGTCAGGTGTAAAAGGTAGCGGTTGCGGCCCTGCGCCTGGCAGCGCTCCACCGGCAAACCGGCGAACCAGTCCGCCTGGAGGCTGTCGCGCCGGCTGCTCTCGATCTCGATGACCGATCCCAGGCCGAACTCGGCGCGTAAACCTTCCGGCGTGCCGAAGCGCTTGATGGTACCCTGGTGCAGAATGGCGATGCGCGTGGCCAGGTCTTCCATCTCGCCGAGAATATGCGATGAAAAAATAATATAACGCTTGCCGTCAGCCAGCTCCTGGATGAGCTTCTTCATCTGGAAGCGGCTGGCCGGATCGAGGCCGTTAAGGGGTTCGTCGAGAATCAGGATATCCGGGTCGTGCAACAGGGCTTGGGCGAAGCGCAGCCGCTGGCGCATGCCGCCGGACAAAAGGGCGATGCGGCGCGTGGCGACGTCCTTGAGGTCGAGCCGCTGCAGCGCCGCGCCGATACGCCGCTCCAGATCCTGGCCCGACAGCCCGCTCAGCTGGCCGAAAGTGCGCAGGGCATGCGACACCGTCCGCCATTCCTGGAAGCCGGCCTCCTGAGGCACGAAACCGATCCGGCGGTGCAGTTCGTCGCGCATGGTCTCGATATTGCGGCCGTCGATGCTGACGCTGCCCTGATAGTCGCGGATCAGGCCGGTCAGGATGCGCATGGTGGTGCTCTTGCCGGCGCCATTCGGGCCGATGTAGCCCAGCACGTCGCCCGGCTCCAGGGTAAAGGTAACTTCGCGCAGGGCCTGGATTTTTCCGTATGCCTTACTGAGCGCGTTAAATGAAATCGACACACAGCCTCCCGTTTTTAGCGTAGCGCCCTGAAGAAATCGACCAGTCCAGCCACCAGGCCGTCGGCCAGGCGGTAATCCGGACTAGAATAGGCCGCCCGGTTATCGGCCTGGTCCGGGCCGACCGCCTTGAGCACATGGTTCATGTCCGCCAGCTCCCGGAAAGTAGCGTCGGGCCGAGCGGCCGCCAGAGCGCGCACGTCGTCCAACCGAATCTGCAAGTCCCGGCCACCGGCTACGATAAAGACCGGCACCGGCAAACTGCCCAGCAGTCGGGCCGGTTCGTGTCGGGCCAGGGATATCAAGTAGGGCTGGACGCTGGGGCGGAAGAGGGACTGCAATTCGGCCGGTACATCAGCCACGTTGCGGCCGGACTGCAATTCGGCTGTAATGCGTCGGACCGCATCCAGTAGCCGCGGCTCGGCGCCGGACAGCTGCTGCAGCACAGTATCCAGAAAGCCCATCGACAGCGGCGCCAGCAAGGCCAAGGCGTCCACCTGGCCCAGCTGGCTGGCCAGCATGGCTACCAGGGCACCTTCGCTGTGGCCGGCCAGGCCGATGTGCCGTATCCCCTCCTGCTGGCGCAGCCAAGCCGCCCAGGCCGCCGCGTCGGCCGCGTACTGGTCAACCGTTAAGTCTTCTTCGCGCAAACCCGGCCAGACGCTGCGGCCGATACCGCGCTTGTCGGCTCGCAGCACCAGGAAGCCGTTGGCGGCCAAGGCCTCGGCCAATTGGCGGAGCGAATCATTGCGGCCCGGCAGGAGCATCGAATTACCGTCACGGTCGGTAGGGCCGGAGCCGGCAATCAGCAGCACCCCCATGGTAGCCGGCTGGTCCGGCCGCAGCAGGCTGCCGTGGAGGACGCCGCCGGCCAGCTCCAGGCTGACCGCTTCGCCGACCGGCTCCGGAACAACCACCGTTGCGGAGGCGTCCGCTGCCGATTGCCGGGTCAGGCTGAACGTGCCACTGTAGGGCCCCTGACTGAAGCGACCATTCAACTGGTTACCGGTCAGGTTGCCCGTGGCCTGGAGAGGCGGCGATACCGGCAGGGTAAAGCTGACAGTCTGCTCGGATAAACTGATAGCGGCCAGCGCTAGATCAAACGCCATCTGCTGGGGGATGTCGATAGTGCCCTGGAAACCATCAGGACTTGATACAAAACGCAGAGTCGCGTTCAGTGATTGCCCCATAACTTCCAGGCGGCCCTGCCAGACTCCAGCCAAGCCGGCGCCACTGTCGGCCGGAGCGCTGGCTGGGTTGTTGGCCGGGTCGGGCTGGTCGGAACGGTCAGAAGTCGCAGAACAGGCCACTACAACTAGGGTAGCCAGCGCCAGAATAGTCATTATCGTCGTCAATCTCATTTTGAGCCTCCTCCCGGCGTAGTCTTGCGGCGCTGCCGGACGCAATCGGTCAACAGATACTCGATCTGGCCGTTGATGGATCGGAAGTCATCTTCCGCCCAGGCTGCCAGCTCGCGCCACAAGGCGGGCGACAGTCGCAGTACGATCTGCTTCTTGTCTTTATCGCTGGCTTCCATATTCAGGCCTCTATGTTCATCAATAGATGGAACCGGAATTCACCACCGGCTGGGCATCCTTGTTACCGCACAGTACCACCAACAGATTGCTGACCATGGCCGCCTTGCGCTCCTCATCCAGGTCGACGATGTGTTTCTCGCTCAACTTGGTCAAAGCCATCTCCACCATGCCGACGGCGCCTTCAACGATCAATTGGCGGGCGGCGACGATGGCCGAGGCCTGCTGGCGCTGCAGCATGGAGTGGGCGATTTCCGGCGCGTATGACAGGTGCGTGATGCGCGCTTCCATGATCTGGATACCAGCCATGGTCACCTTTTGCTGAATTTCCTCCTGCAGGCGCACCGCCAATTCCTGGCTGGAGCCACGCAGCGATTTTTCCTGTTCTTCGTCGCTCGAGTCGTAGGGGTACAAGCGGACGATGTTGCGCAAGGCGGCGTCGCACTGGATGGACAGGTACTCGACGTAATTATCCACCGCGAACACTGCCTTCGCCGTATCCACTACTTTCCAGATAACCACGATGCCGATGACGATTGGATTGCCCAAGGCGTCGTTGACCTTCTGCTTGTCGTTATTGAGAGTCATGGCCTTGAGCGACACCGTTTTCTTGGCCGGCAAATTGAAAGTGATATTATTGATAGTCGCAGCCGCAGCCGGCTTGTCGGTCTTTCCGCTGGTCAAGTCTTTGCCGGCCGCCGGGTTGACGGCCGCCGCGAAGGGATTGACGAAGTAAAAACCGGCCGTTTTAAGCGTGCCATGATACTTGCCGAAGAGCGTGAAGACCAGCGCTTCGTTCGGGTTAAGCACCTTGAGGCCGACGAACAGCAACGGCCCGAAAAAGCAGAGGTACAGGCCACTGACCGCTAGGCCGAGACCAAAGTAGAGCGGGCTACGACCTTCCTGCAAAATACTCCAGATCATGAGCCCGATTGCGCCCAGCATCAAGATGATATTCAGAAACAGCACGACCATGCCATTGCCGTGCCTAGGATTACACTCCTCCGGCAGGCGCGGCGCATTGACGGCATTCAATTCTGTTTTCATGGTGGTTTCCTTTCGTCAAGCAATTTGATATCATAATGATATCAATTAGATAATAATGCGAAAATTGGGAAATGTCAAAGGGGAAGAACGAAAAATTAGGAAAAAATTAAAACAGAATTATTTGGAGGCTATAGCAGTCGTCCACGGAAAGCATGGCCACGTCCAGTTTAGCGGCAAAGGGAGAACGAAGGCTGGAACCTAGGCCGACGGCCGATCGAAGAGGGCCAGCAGACTGGCCTGCAGTTCCCGTCGGCGCTTTTCGGGCAGCCGAGCGTTGAAAATAGCCGGCCCGATGCGTTGGCGATCTTTTATGATCTGGAATATGACATCGTTGGCAAAAACGCTATTCGGTGGCCAATTGAGTTCCCGGGCTGCCTGGTCGCGCAGCTCGAGGATGCGGGCAAACAACAGCTTCTGGACCGGCCTCAGCGAGACGTATTCCGGCTTCCGCATGATGGACGGCACCGGCACGCGGTCGTACTCGATAGCCTTGTCGATGCAGAAGCGTTGCAGCTCGGCCGCTTTTCCGGCTTCCGCTATCAGTCGGCGCAGCTCAGTCTCTAGGCGGAACAAATGGCCGACATCGGCCAGCGCATAGTCCACCGCCCGCGGATCAATCGGCCGCAGTGTCCAGTTATGGCGCTGGAAGGTTCCCTTACCGGTAACGGTAATGTTAAGAACCGTCTGCAAGACGGCGTCCAATCCCCGCTTTTCGAAACCAAGCACGTCAACCATCATTTTGAGGTCAACCACCTGCCGCAACTTGAAACCATACTGCTTGTAAACGGTCTTGGAATCGGAATTGGCATCGTAAAAAAGCTTGGCAATTTTTGTATCGGTCAATAGGGCAGCCAGCTCGTCGGTCGCAATCTTGAACGGATCGATCGCAAAATAGCGCTTCCCGTCAAAAACCTGGATCAGACAAAGCTTTTCGCCATAAACATGCAAATTGTATTCGCCTTCAAAGTCCATGGCCACGGTGGCTATGGACTGGTCGACCAGATACGCGCGGAAGGAAGCCAGTTCAGGAGTAGTACTGATGAGAGTGTAGGCGGTCATGGAACAACTTTCGGGCAGCGCAGCGCCCACGGCAAGGGCATGGTAAATGAAAAAACCGGCCCTGAGGCCGGCTTTTTCGTCATAGTAGACTCAGTAGCGATTGTTGTCGCGGCGGGGCTTGTCCATGGCCTCATTGACCTTCAGCTGGCGACCATCGACATCGCGGCCGTTGGTGCCCTGAATGGCAGACTGAGCATCGCCATCATTGGCCATCTCGACGAAACAGAAACCTTTGGACTGGCCGGAATCGCGGTCAGTGATGATCTTGACAGAGTCTACCTGTCCGTAGGCGGAGAAAATATCCCTCAAAGAATTTTCGCTGGTGTTGTAGCTGAGGTTGCCGACATAGATTTTCTTGCTCATGGTCATGTCCTATTCCCGGTAGCTGTGCTCCGGGCTGTGAAAGTAGGCTTATCCAGGATAAGCGATTGTGGGAGTTCAGGACCACCAGCGCGTAAATCTTGACGTCGACCGGGAATCGGGGCTTTTCAGTACCATCGCGCCGCCAAAACGGGCTCCAGAACCAAACGGCCGGTCTCTCTGCCGGGAAAGGACATTACTCGGATGTCTCGAAAGTCTCTCTTCAGCCATAATATACACTATTCTCGTAAAGATGTTTAGCCCCCCACCCCGAAATTGTACCGAATTCGCTCAACAATCAACAAACCCACACCCCATCCCCGCGCACGAAGTAGCGCGCGCCACCAGTTCACCCCACCTCGCGAGCTCAGCTACAAAACAACCACCCGCGCGCTCCCTAAAATGCCGCTGAAAATAGCGGGATTGGATACAAGGCGAAAGGCCAGACGGGAGGCGCAGGCGTGCTATTGCACGTCAAGCCTCACATCTGGCCTTTCAACGCCGTAGACAACCCGCGCCCGAGCGCGCGTCCTGTAATGACGCTAAAAAATAGCAGGAGGAGCTACAAGGCGAAAGGCCACGTGGGAGACGAAGGCAGGCTCTTGCCTGTCGAGTCTCACACGTGGCCTTTCAACGCCGTAGATCCCCTGCTATTTTTTAGCGGGCGTACTCGACGATACGGGTTTCGCGGATAAGAGTCACTTTGATCCGTCCCGGATATCTCATATCAGTCTCTATTTTCTTGGCAATCTGCTTGCCCAGTTCCTTGGCGCCTTCGTCGGTAACGCTTTCGTTGTTGACCAGAATGCGCAATTCGCGGCCGGCCTGGATGGCGTAGGCCTTGTCGACGCCGGAGAAGCTCTCGGCGATGCCTTCGAGGTTTTCCAGGCGCTTGGCGTAGTTGTCGATGGCCTCGCGGCGGGCGCCCGGGCGGGCGGCCGAGATGGCATCGGCGATCTGGCAGATAACGCTCTCCAGGCAGCTGGGCTCGACGTCGTCATGATGCGAGCCGATGGCATTGACCACGCGCGGATCTTCACCCAGCTTGCGGGCCATCTCCATGCCGACTTCGGCGTGGTTCTGGTCGGAATCGGTCTCAACGCCTTTGCCGATATCGTGCAGCAGGGCGCCGCGCTTGGCCAACTCGCGGTTGGCGCCGAGCTCGGAAGCCAACATGCCGGCGATGACGGCCACTTCCTTAGAGTGGGCCAGTACGTTCTGGCCGTAGCTGGTACGGAAATGGAGGCGACCCAGCGCCCTGATCATTTCCGGATTCATGTTGTGGATGCCGAGGTCGAAGACGACTTTTTCGCCTTCCTCGAAGATCTTCTGGGAAATTTCCCGGGTAACCTTCTGGACGACTTCTTCAATGCGGGCCGGATGGATCCGGCCGTCGGCGATCAGGCGCTCCATGGCGACGCGGGCAATCTCGCGGCGCACGGGGTCGAAGCAGGAAATGACCACCGCCTCGGGCGTGTCGTCGATGATGACGTCGACGCCGGTCAGGGTTTCGAGGGTGCGGATGTTGCGGCCTTCGCGGCCAATGATGCGGCCCTTCATCTCGTCGCCGGGCAGTGACACGCTGGTAACGGTCAGTTCGGCCGTCACGTCGGTGGCCATGCGCTGCATAGTGGTTACCAAGATATCGCGGACACGCTTCTCGGCCGAGAGCTGGGCTTCCATCTCGATCTTGTTAAGCATGCCCTGGGCATCGTGCCGAGCCTCGTTTTCGAGTCCCTGGATGATGATGCGCTTAGCCTCGTCGGCCGAAAGACCGGAGACGTGCTCCAGTTCCTGCCGGTAGCGGTCTTCCTGGCCGGACAGGAATTCTTCCTTCTCGACGATACCCTTGAGGCGATCGGCGATAGCGGCTTCCTGGCGGTCTAGGCCTTCGACCTTTTTATCGAGGTTCTCTTCTTTTTGAATCAGCCGGCGTTCATAGCGTTGTATTTCCGCCCGCCGCTCCCGAATATCCCGTTCCTGCTGGTTCCGTTCCCGGATGAGTTGATCTTTCGCCTCAAGCAGAATTTCTTTTTTCTGCGCGTCTGCCTGCTTGACGGCGTCTTGCATGATACGTGCCGCACGTTGTTCCGTGGCCGTAAGTTGAAATCTGGCGTAAAGCCAGCGAATTATCCACCCAAGAACCAAACCAGCAAGAGCCAGGGCTACATACAATAATGCACCCATGCTTCCTCCTGCTATATAAGACTGACCAGCGAACGAGCACCAGCAGGGCACCCGTCCGCCTATCCAGATAGAATTGCCGTTCCCTCGCGGGATGTTACAAGTCGCTCCTGTGATTGCCTTTACAAAAGAAACTTGTACGCAATAGTATCATTATAATCATGGGTTGCGCTTTGTCAAGAAAATTGGGGTGATTTGTGACTTTTTTACCCATTAGCCCACCTAAACGGGTCGACCAGGCTGGTCCGCCCCTGGTATTACCAGAAGCCAGTTTCCTACACTGCCAGGCGCCAGTTCAGGCTAATTCGGCCGGCAGAGTCAGGCCCAGGCGGGTCAGGGCGACTAGGAAGTGGTCCGGCAAGGGCGCCAGAAAGCGGCGAGGCTCGTCCTCGCCCGGCAGGTTGATGCGTAACTCGCGGGCGTGCAGCATCAAGCTGGCCTCCGGCAGCACCTTGGCCGGTCGGCCGTAGATCGGATCGCCCAGGATGGGACAGCCCAGCTGGCGGCAATGGACACGCAATTGGTGGGTCCGGCCAGTGCGCGGCCGCAACAACAGCAGGCTGCAGCCGCCAGCGCTGGCCAGGCGGCGCCAGTCGCTGACCGCCCGCTTGCCCTTGTCGGCGGCGCAGGGCGCAAAGCGCTTGCGGTCTAGCGGATCACGCGCCAGTTGGTTGTCAAGGCGACCACTGTCAGCGGACGGGCGGCCCAGCACGATGGCCAGATAGAATTTAACGGTGCTGCGGTCACGAAACTGGCTGGCCAGATAGTCCTGGGCCACGGCCGTCTTGGCGGCGATGATGACGCCGGAGGTATCCTTGTCCAAGCGGTGGACGATACCGGCTCGGGCTGGCACCGCCGCGCCGCCAGCCTGGTCGGCCTGGTCGACCTGACGCTTGGCCTGAATGGCGCGCCCCAGTAAAGCGTTGGCCAGGGTGCCGGACCAGTTGCCCTGGGCGGGATGGGTCACCATGCCCTGACGCTTGTTGACCACGATAACCGCATTATCTTCATATAGTATATCCAGCGGCAGGACCTGGCCCACCAGGCTGGTATCGGGCTCGGCGCTCAGGCTGAGCTCGTAGTGGTCGCCGCGGGAAACCAAGCGCGACAGCTTGGCGGCCTTGCCGTTGACCCGCAACCCAGTACAGCGCGTCTTGAGCTGGCTGCGGCTGGGGGCGCCAGGCAGGTCAGCGATGTAGACATCGAGTCGCAGGCTGCCGTCTGCTTCCACCGTACCACTTAGGTTACTGTCCACCTGGCGCCCCTTTACCACTCGTAGCCTGACGTTTATACTATACTACATGAAACCGAGCCTGCCGCACAACAACAGCTCCCTCATCTGGTCGGCCTACAGCCTGCCGGAAGGCAATCGGCCGGCCGACTGGCAAGTACATAACATCGGCGACTGCCATATTCATGTCGGCTGCGAGCGCTCGGGTGACCAGGCCAGCCTGTTCCTGCTCACCCGGCACGACGAATTGCCGCGTTTGCTACCGCCCGACTGCCCGCCGCCCAGCCGCGAGCCGCCGCGCTCGGCCGACGACCGGCGCTGGCAGCGCTGCGCTATCGGCAAGCTGACCGAATACCAGCTGCTGCCGGTCTACCCTACCCTGCCGCTCTGCATCCACTTGGATCGGGCAGTCAGCCTACCGCCGGGCGGCATCCTCCAGGGCTGGCTGTTTTCCAGCGCCAGCGCCGAAATCCGGGTCGGCGACGTGCCCCTGACCACCGTCGCGCCGCGCACCCTGCACAAGACGCTCTATGGCAACACCACCGACGGCGTGGTCTGCCACGATCTTTCCAGCCCCCTCTTGGACAAGGCTACGGCCGATGATCCACTGTCCGGCAACCCGCCGGCCGGCCCGCCGGACAGCGTGGCCCACCCCATCCGCATCCGCAACAGCTCGGGCGAGACGGTAGTTATCCAGGAGCTATGCGTCTATGGCAGCCAGCTATCCATCTTTCGCAAGCAGCAACAGCTGTTCAGCGAGACCATCCAGTTCACCTTCGGGCCGACCCGCATCAAGATGGGCGTCGAACCGTTGTCGCGCCGGGACCACACTATCCTGACCTTAGCCGAGGCCAAGATCGGCGGTGAAGAAAAAGTTCTGGAGCGCAGCCTTGAAGTGCTCAAAGCCCTGACTAGGATGTAGGAATGACCGCAGCCCACCGACCGACCGCACCACAGCCCTGCCGCCCCCGCCTCGCTGCCCTGGCGATGGCCAGGCTGGCGACCGTACTGGCCGTCGTTGGCTGGCTGATCCTACCGCCACCCAATTTATCCGCCCAGGACAGCCCGACCCTACCACCCAGCGCCACGGCGACGATCGAAGCGGTAGCGGTCAGCGCGGACCCAGCCGCGGCCGGCGCTCCGGCAGCCAGCGACACCCCGACCGCCAGCAGCGCCGCCGACACTGAAGGGACTATCGTTCCGGCGAGCGCTCCGGTCACGGTCGACCCGCCGGCCGCCACGCCGGCCTTACGCTTGTCGCCAGTCACCTTTTTTTCCAACCTCAAGAGTCTGCTGGTGGACACGAACCTGCTCAGCCGCGTCCTGAACGTGGTCTTGACCATCCTGTCGGGTATCGTGCTGATCAGCTTGGTTATCAGCATCCTCAAACGGGTGGCCCACAAGCGCCTCGACCCGCGCTCCCGAGGCCTGATTATCAAGGTGATCCAGTACGTCGGCATTGCCCTGATCGTCATCAATGCCTTCAAGGCCGCCCAGGTGGACCTGTCGCCACTGCTCGGCGCCGCCGGCATCGTCGGTATCGCCCTCGGTTTCGCCGCCCAGACTTCGGTGTCCAACTTCATCTCCGGCTTTTTCCTGATTTCCGAAAAAGCCTTTACGATCGGCGACGTGCTGAATATCGACGGCGCCGTCGGCGTAGTTTTCTCGATCGACACCTTGTCCATCAAACTACGGGCTTTCGACAACCGTTTCATCCGCATCCCCAACGAGACGCTCATCAAGGCCAGCATCGTCAACCTGACCCGTTTCCCGGTGCGGCGCATGAATTTCGTGGTCACCGTGCCCTACGACACCAACATTGAGCAAGCCAGGTCGGCGTTGCTGGACGTAGCCGATCGGCACCCCAGCGTGCTGCGCAACCCGGAACCCTTCTTCATGGTGCAGAGTTTTACCAAGGACGGCATCGAGCTGTTCCTCGGCGTCTGGTACGAGCAGATCGACTGGGATATGACCAATAACGGCATGTATTTCGGCATCAAGCAGGCTTTTGACGCCGCTGGCATCCGCTTCGCCTACCCCAGCGTCAACCTGCGCTACCCAGCCGAGGCCAGTGCCTTGCCGCCAGACGGCACGGCGGAGGCGGGCCGGCCACCGGCAACCGCTCTGCCGCCGATCAGAGCGTCCAAGCTCGCGGCAGCGTCCAAGCCGGCGCGGGCAAAAGCGGCGCGGGCCAAGCCGCCAGCCAGAGCCCAGCCGAAGCGCCCAGCCTGAGCCTTGGCGTTTTCCGATTGACGACCGCCCGCTAATACCGTATCCTAGAATGGAGAATTTTCACCGGCCGCATAACGCGGCTGGATGTATCCCTCGACAGGGTAGCGGCCGGCGCAGCGGTGCCCTACTACCCTTTGCCAGAAATTCAGGAGCCTCGTATGGACAAAGAAAAACTGTTGGGCGGCGTCGCCTTGTTCGCCAACCTGCAACCCAAGCACCTTAAGGGCATCGCCCAGATCTGCACCGAACGCAGCTTCAAGGCCGGCGACGTCCTCATCAAGCAGGGCGAAGACGGCATCGGTCTGTTCATCCTCATCACCGGCCGGGTCAAGGTTACCAAGACCAACCCGGGCGGCCAGAACGTCGAGATCGCCAGCAACGGCGCCGGCGACATCCTGGGCGAGATGGCGGTGCTCGACGGCGCGCCGCGCACCGCTACCGTCACCGCTACCGAGCCAACCGACGCCCTGGTGTTGGCCTCCTGGGAGTTCAACTCCTTCCTCAAGACCCACCCCGAGGTGGCCATCGACATCCTGCCTATCGTGGTCAAGCGCTTCCGCGAGACCAACGACGCCCTGATCGGCGTACGCCTGTAAACCGACGCGCCCGCCGACTCAAGAGGCCCTTCACGCGGGGCCTCTTTTTTTAGTACCATCACCTTATGACCACCATCAGCCATCCTGTCGACCAGGCGGCCAACCTGCCCAGCCGCCTGCGCCAGCTATTCAGCGGCGACCTGAACCCCATCCCGGTCCAGTACGACGAGCCGCTAGCCGGCCACACTACTCTGCGCATCGGCGGACCGGCCGACGCCTTTGCCAGCCCGGCCTCAATCCTGGAACTCAAGCGGCTGCTGCGGGCCGCCCGGGCCGCCGAACTGCCGCTGACCATCCTGGGCGGCGGCGCCAACGTGCTGGTGGGCGACAGGGGTATCCGCGGGCTAGTGGTGGCTACTGGCCGCTTGCGGCGGCGCATCAGATTGGCCGACGACAGCCTGTACGCCGGCGCCGGCCTGGCCGCCGACCAACTCTGCCAGTGGGCGGCCGACGAGGGTCGCGCTGGCCTCGAATTCCTGTCCGGTTTGCCCGGCTCGGTTGGCGGCGCGGTCTTTATGAACGCCCGCTGCTACGAATGCGAGCTGGCCGACGTGATCAGCGCCGTCGACTACTTGGCGCCGGACCTGACCGTCTGCGACAACCTGGCCATTGACCGTAGCCAGTGGGCTTACAAGCGGACGCCCTTCATGCCCGGCGGCAGTCTGGCTGGCGCTATCATCCTGGGCGCCCGCTTCACGACCAGCGCGGCCGACGGCCCAGCCAGCCGGGCGCGCATGCTAGAACTGCGGGCTGACCGGGTGGCCAAGGGCCACTTCGACTACCCCTCGGCCGGCTCGCTCTTCAAGAACGACCGGTCCTTCGGCCGGCCGACCGGCGCCATCCTCGATGAGCTGGGCTTCCGCGGCCGGCGCATCGGCGACGCCATGGTGTCGCCCAAGCACGCCAACATTTTCGTCAACGCCGGCCAGGCCAGCGCCGCCGACATGCTGCGGCTGATCGAGGAGGCCCAAGCGGCCGCCCGGCTGGCCTTCGGCATCGAGCTGGAGCCGGAGGTAATCCGCCTCGGCGAATAAGTCTGCCGCCAGCGCGCAGTTTGCCAGTACTCGGTTTTGCCATTTTACTTTTTTTGACTTATACTTCCCGATATGGGTATCGTGCCGCTACTCCTGGCTTGCCTGATTTTCCTCGCCGTCCGCAGCCTGGCCCGCCTGAGCGCCCGTTTCACCGGCGCCGGCTACAAGGCCGTGTTGCTGGCCGGCGGCGTGCTGGCGGCCGCGCTGTCCCGCGCGCTTGTAGCCGGCGGCCAAGTCCCTAGCCTGGTGGCCAGCCTGGATCTGCTGGCCGCGCCAACCAGCGGCGCGACCCTAACGGGCGGCGTTTTTCTGGAACTGGCCACGGCCTGGCTCTTCCTGATGCTGGCTCTGGGCAGCGGCCCGGCCCGGCTGCTGACCAAACCCAGCCTGGCCGGCGCCGACCGCCCGCGCGACGTCCTACCTTTCCTGGCGGCCGGCTTGTTGGCCATCGCCGGCGGCGGCCTCCACGGCGCCTGGCTGCTGGACGGCAGTTGGCAAGCCGCGACCGTCCTCCGGACCGTGCCGCTCTTCGCCTTGTTGCTGGCCGCCGGCAGTCGGCGGCAACCAGCCAGCGCCGTCCTACTGCTGATGCTGCCGCTGACCCTGTTCTTCTTCCAACCAGACGGCTTAGTCTGGTCCGGCCAATCCTGGCCCGGCCAATCCTGGCCCGGCCAATCCTGGCCCGGCCTGCTCTGGCCCAGTCTGCCGCTTTTCCTGGCGGCCGGGCTGGCCAGCTTCCTGGCGGCCACCTGGCTGAAGCCGGCCAACGGCGGCGACCTGCAACGCCTCTACCTGCCGGACGCCCTGCTGCTATTGTCCTTGGCCTGCCTGACCGGTGGCCTGGCCTGCGGCTTGCCCGCGCCGGCCGCAGGCTTTCTGGCTGGGCTGACGCTCAGCCTGGGCGGCCGCGACAACCAGGCTATCAAGTCGCGTTATAAATTACTCACTGAATTAGCCTGCGACGCCCTGGCCTTTGCCATTGGCCTCGGCCTAACCTGGCCGCTAAACACCGATCAGCTTAGCCACATCGGCGGCATCCTAGGCTGGCTGCTGCTGCCGGCCCTGCCAGCTTTGCTGATGCCGCGGCTGCGCCGTTACCGGGCCTGGCAGTTCGTGCTGCGCTTGCCGTCGCAGGCGCCGGCCTGGGCGCTGGCCGCCTGGGCCGGCCAACGCGGCTGGCTGCCGGAAGCCCTCCTCTGGAGCCTGGCCCTGGCCAGCCTGCTGTCCAGCCTAGCGCCGGGCAAACAGGAGAAGGCGCTGGCTGGCGCCGCCGGCGGCGAGGCCAGCGACGCGCTCAAGGTACTGGTTGGCCTTGTGGACCCGACGGCCAGCGCCACACTGGTGCAGCTGGCCGCCCGCATCAGCCAGAGCTCGCTGCCGGCCGCCGCCCAGGAACGCAGCCCAACCGTCCACGCCGTCTGCGTGGCCGAAGGCCCAACCGGCCCGCAGACGGCCAGCTCGGCCGAGGACCTACTGGTGCGCAGCGTGGCCGCGGCCAGCCAGGAAGGCATCCGCCTGATTCCGGTCTTCAACAGCGCCAACTCGCCGGCCTCCGGGCTGCTACGTAACGCCGCCGAGGTCAACGCCGACGCCATCGTCATCGGCTGGCCGCGCGGCCACAAGGATCCGTCCGCGCCCTCGGTCCGCGACCAGCTACTAGCCGAATCACGCGCCTTGCTGGCCAGCGTCCGCAACCCGGCGGCCTTCCGCACCTGCCGGCGCGTCTTCCTGATCGTGCCGCCGAACTGCGCCGGCATGGACGGCTTCCGGCAGGCCATGCAGGCTGCCGGCAGCCTGCGCGAGCAACCCGCCCACGCCTGGACCGGCGTGCCGGCCATGGAGCTACTGACCTTGAGCGGCGAGGCTGCCGCCATCCGGGCCGTCTGTCCGGAAGCGGTCCTGAAATACCGCCTGCTGGAACTGCCCAACTGGCGCGACATCGAGCGCCACATCAACCAGTTCAGCCGCCGCAACAGCGCCATCATCCTGGTTAGCCGGCGGCCGGACGACCACGACTGGCATCCCTACCTGAGCCAGCTGGCCGACGAACTGGCCAAAAGCCAGGCCGACAAGGCCCTGGCCGTGGTCTACCCGTCGGCCGCCAAACCGCCAGCGCCGGCCAGTTTGGACACTTCCCCGACCGAGACCAACGCCGAACAACTGCCCGACCTGGTCATCCGGGCGCGGGAACAAAACCGCATCCGGGTGGGTATGGACGAGACGGCCCTGGTCGACGCCATCCACCAGCTGACGGCCTCGCTCTTCCCGGGCAGCCGCGTTACCGCCCGCCGCCTGGCCGGCGAATTCTTCGACAGCGCCCGCAAGGCGCCCATCGAGCTGGAGCCGGGTATGATCCTGCTGCACGCCCACGTCGACGGCATCAAGGAGCCCAGCCTGGCCATCGGCTCCAGCCAGGCCGGCTGGAAACTAGTCGCCCTGCAGTTCCCGGTCAACATCGTCATCGTGCTCTGCTCGCCGCTAGGCGCTTCGCCCCAGGTGCACCTGGAAGCGCTCACCCTAATAGCCCAGGCGCTCAAGAACCGCGCCTTCCTGGACAGCCTGCTGGCCAAGGACGGCTTCGAGCCCTGAGCCCGGAAGTACCGCTTGGAGCGTCCGGCCAGCGCCACGGTAAAAATTCCTACCGCTTCAGGCTTGCAATTCCAGCCCCCAGCCTGTAAGGTATATCAGGTTGATGAAAAAGTTGGTTACTTTCTCATCAACCTTGACAATTCCTCGCACACCTTGCGGTATGCTATGTAATTGTGGTAATTTCGGAAGTGTTAAAAAGCCGCATTCGCGTTTTTCAACACCTTTAATAGACTAGAATTCTGAAAGGAGCCTCCATGAGCATACATATCGAAGCCGCGCCGGGCGCGATCGCCGAAGCCATCCTGCTGCCGGGCGACCCGTTGCGGGCCAAGTTCATAGCCGAGAATTACCTGGAGAAGCCGGAACAGTTCAACCGGGTGCGCAATATGTTCGGCTACACCGGCACCTATAAAGGCAAACGCGTCTCGGTGATGGGTACCGGCATGGGCATGCCGTCGCACTCCATCTACGTGCACGAACTGCTACAGGACTACAAGGTCAAGAAACTGATCCGCGTTGGTACCTGCGGCAGCCTCCAGGCCGACGTCAAGATCCGCGACGTCATCCTGGCCACCGCTGCCAGCACCAACTCCAACGTCAACCGCATTCGCTTCAGCGGCATGGACTACGCGCCGGCCGCAGATTTCGGCCTCTTGGAAACAGCCTGGCGCCTGAGCCAGGAGAAAAACCTGCCCGCCCGGGCCGGCACCATCATCTCCAGCGACATGTTCTACACCGAAGATCCGGACGAGTGGAAGCTGTGGGCCAAATTCGGCGTACTGGGCGTGGAAATGGAGACGGCCGAGCTGTACACCATCGCCGCCAAGTTCCGGGCGCAGGCCCTGGCCATCCTGACGGTCAGTGACAGTTTGGTAACGCACGAAGCCACCAAGGCCGATGAGCGCGAGAAGACCTTCCGCGCCATGGCCGAGCTGGGTTTGGAGACGATCATCGCCGATTGAAGCCGGCTACTGGATCGGGAAGGACGCGTTGGCCGCTGGCTGACGCGTTTTTTTGGGCCGCCAACGCCGGGCGAAGGCGTGCAGCCGCCGCCAGGTCAGGATAGTCAGGCCGGCGGCCAGAGCCATCAGCAGCAGCAGGCAGAAGCCAGCGCCGGATAGTTTTACTAAAGGGGCCACAACTAGCCCCCAGGCAAACAGCAGGCCGAAAAAGTAGGCGGCGCAGAGCGTGGCGCAGCACAACGCCGCCAGCAGGCCACCGGCCAGGCGGCCGGCCCAGCGCCACCAACCAAACGGGCCAACCACCGTCGCCGGGTCAGCTGCGCCAGTCAGGCGGGCAGACTCAAGCCTCGGACGTCGCACTGCCCGATTTCTTGGCGGCATGGAGACTGGTCAACAGGATCAGGAGACCGCCCACCACCACCGCCGTGTCGGCCACGTTGAAGGTCGGCCAGCGTTCCATACCGAATAAGCCGAAGATCCGGAACGACAGGAAGTCGATGACGCCCTCCGGCCGGAAGACGCGGTCGATCAGGTTGCCCAAGCCGCCGCCCAGAATGGAGCAGAGCGCCCAGCGCTGCACTCGCGTGAATTCCGTAGTTTTGAAGTAATAGGCCACCAGGATGACCAGCATGACCAGCGGCAGGGCGACGAAGACCAGCAGCCGCAGCAGCCCGCTGATATCGGCGCCCATGCTGAAGGCGATGCCGGTATTCTTCTGGTGCACCAGCAGGAAAAAGTCCTGCAGCCGATCCACCGGCATGCCGTATTCGACGAATTTGACCACCAGGTACTTGGTCAGCTGGTCTAGGACGAGAATCAGCCCGGTCAGCGAGAATGGCAACAGGTACGTTTTAAGCTCCGCTCTTTGCACAAAGGCCTCCCCAAAAAAATGTAGTGACGAGTCAGGACAGCCGCCAACTATAAACCGGTCGGGCAGTCCACGAAAAACGTTTCCAGGCCCAACTCGCGGCAGGCTTGTTCGGCCACCGCCCGTACGCCGTGCACTTCGGTGCCGTAATGGCCGGCCGACAGCATGTTGATGCCGGCTTCACGGACGGCGTGGTATAGGGCATGGCTGGTTTCGCCGGTGATATAGGCGTCCAGGCGTTGCTCGATGGCCTGGGCCACATCCTCGGCCGCGCCGCCGGAGATGACACCCACCGTACTGATGGCCTTTGGGCCAAAAGGCAGCACCGACAGCGGCCGGCTACCATCGGGCAGGACACGGCGCTGCAGTTCCTCGAGACTGACCGGCTTGGCCAGCCGACCCTTACAGCCGATCAAGACGCGATGATACTCGCCAAACGGTTCCACCGCCTCCAGGCCGACCAGGCGGGCCAGGACGGCGTTGTTGCCGAGTACCGGATGGGCGTCCAGCGGCAGGTGACAGGCGTACAGGCCCATCCCGGCGGCCAACAATGCGCCAACCCGCTTGAACAGCGGCCCGGTCAGGCGCTCACGCTTGCCCCAAAACAAGCCGTGGTGCACGAACAGAAGCTGGGCGCCGCGCTCTTGAGCCCGCAGGATGGTTTCCAGACCGGCGTCGACGGCAAAGGCCACCGTGCGCAGCGGCGCCTCGTAGTCACCGACCTGTAAACCGTTGAGCGAGTCGTCGGCCAGCGTAAAGCGGTCAATGTCCAGCGCCTGGCGGGCCCAGGCGTCGAAGTCGCGGATATCCATGGTGTGGACGAGTATACCGAAAGCACGGGCAGCCGGCAAGACCGCGCATTGACTCATAATTAATCTAGCCGAAAAAAAGTGGTTGACTCATAAGTAAAATCTAGCCCTGTGAGTAGACTCTACCATGGGGTGA
>Ga0154383_151_pt1 | contig 44380 bp, 37 predicted proteins | sample RifGroB1_FD_105627 | JGI IMG/M metagenome (GOLD analysis project Ga0154383, IMG submission 105627) | Spirochaetes bacterium GWB1_60_80
CAGGAAACTCTAGTCCAAGCTTATCCTTGGACTAGAATTTGACTTATGAGGCAACCACCTCGTAGGACTAGATTTTATTATGAGGCAACACGGCCTGTTCGGCCGCCGCCAGCACCAGCAGGCGGTCGCCCGGTTCCAGCTCGGTGCCGCCGCGCGGCAGCAGTTCGGTCTCGCCGCGCTCGATGCCGACCACCAGGCACTCGGCCGGCCAGTCGATGGCGCGAATGCAGCGGTGCGCCAGCCTTGAACCGAGGCCGACCGGAATCTCCAAGAGCAGCTTGCGCCCGCCGGCCGGTCGACTGCCGGCCGCCGAGCTGGTGGATTGGCCGGTGCTCTGGTCAGGCGCTCCGTCGCTGCCAGGCGTGACGGCGGCCGCCGCCGGCGGTTTGCGCAGCAGGCGCTCCAGGAAGACCTCATAAATAGACGAGGAGCGCAACAGGTCGCTACCGACGAAGGCCGCCAGGCAGCAGGCCACCAGGCCGGAAAAGTGCGACAGGTTGCCGCTCATCTCCAGGATCAGGATGGCGCCGGTGATTGGCGCCTTGACCACGGCCGTAAAGAAGGCGGCCATGCCCAGGATCATGAAATTAAGTTCCAGGCCAGGCTCTAGCCAGCCCAGGGCGGCCAGCGACACGCCCCAGAATTTGCCCAATAGAGCGCCGCCAGCCAGCAGGGGCAGAAAGACGCCGCCAGCGGTGCCGGAGCCGTACGACAACGCCGAGAAGGCAATCTTGAGGGCCAACAGCCCCAGTAGGACGCCGCCGGAAAAGTCGGCCGTCGACAGGCGCTCGATCAGCTGGTGGCCGCCGCCGGTCAGGTCGAACAGCCAGAAGGCCACCGGTACCGACAAGAGCAAAGGCAGGATCGGCCGGGCCACCGCCGGTAGCGGCAAGGCCGTGTACAGGGCTTGGGCTTTGTAGTAGGCCTGCTTGAAGACCAGCCCGGCCAGGGCCGCCACCGCGCCCAATCCGACCACGGCCGGCAGGTATTCCAGGCCGAGGGCGCCGATAGCCGAGAAATTGAAGACCGATTCCAGCCCGAAAAAGCGGCTGGCCACCATGTAGGCGGCCAGCGAGGCGCCCATGGCGCAGGCGATCAGGCGGCCGGAAAAATACTTGTGCAGTTCCTCGAGCGCGAACAGGACGCCGGCCAGGGGGGCGTTGAAGGCCGCCGACAGGCCGGCCGCGGCGCCGGCGCTGATCAAAATCTTGCGCTCCACCACCGGCCGGCCTAGGACGCTCAGCACGCCCTTGCCGGCGTAAGCGCCGATCTGGATGGATGGCCCCTCCCGGCCCAGCGACAAACCGCAGCCCAGGCCGACCAGCGAGGCCAGTATCTTCATGGGCAGCTCCGGCCACCAGGTCAGCACCAGCCGGCGCAACAGGGCGCCGCGGATCTGCGGGATGCCGCTGCCGGCGATCATCGGCCAGCGTTGCACCGTCCAGCCCAGGAACAGGCCGATCGGCACCAGGGCCACCAGCCACAGCGCCAGGACCGGCCAGGGCGCCAGGCGCAGGAAGCCGTACCAGGCGGCGCGCGCCAGATCGGCCCGCTGCAGAAGTAGGCGGAAGAGCACGATGATCAGCCCGGTGACGATGCCGATCAGGACGCTTTCCAGGAACACCCCGGCCGGCGAGGCGTACAGGCTGCGGAAATTGATGCGCAGGCGGTGCCGATACTCGAGGCGGGCGGCGTTCTGGATGCCGGGGACAACGGCCATGCAAACTGCTCCTTGGAGTGTGAAGTGGTTTCAGGTCAGTCGATGATAAACCGGCGGCGGCCAACGCGGCAAGCCGTGCTGGCCGTCAGCCACCAGCGCCAGTCGCTAGTGGCCGCCAGTAGCTGTGCCCGGCCGTTCTGCTGGGCTAGGCCGGCACGATGCGCTGGCCGCCGCAGTAGACCAGCGGTTTTGATTTCTCGATCCGGCCGACGATGGTGACGCCGGCCCGTTTGGCTAGTTCAAAGGCGCTGGAGGTGGGGATGCTGCGGCTGACGATGACGGCTACGCCGGCGGCGATGGCCTTGAGTATCATGTCGCTGGCGATGCGGCCGCTGGTCAGGATAACCGATTCGGTTAAAGGCACGGCCCGCCGGAAGCCGCTGCCCAGCACCTTGTCGACGGCGTTGTGGCGGCCGACGTCCTCGCGCACCACGAAGAAGCGCTCGGCAGCCGGCTCTCCGCCGGTGGCCCTGTCGCTGCCACCGGCGGCTAGCGGCGGCCCCAGCAGGGCGGCACAGTGCATGCCGCCGGTTTTCCGATACAGCTCAGCCGCCTCGAACATCCTTCGGGCATAGCCTTGCAGCAGCTCCAGGCTGACGCGTGCACCGGCCGCGGCGGCCAGCGGCGGCAGCTCGGTGGCCGTGCGCAAAGCCCCGCCCGAACCGCAGCCGGAGGCGATGACGGCGGCCAGGCCGTAGCGGTCAGCCAATAGTCCTTCGCCGCAGATGACGTTGGCCTGGCGCAGGTCGGCGCAGGCGCCGACGCTCAGGACCGTGGCCAGGTCGGCCAGCATGCCCCGGCCCACCAGATGGCCTAGGGCTAGATCGTCCAGGTTCAGCGGCGTGCACATCAGGGTGGCCAGTTTGGTACCGTTGACCAGCAGCTCGACCGGCACTTCCGGCGCCAGCGGCAAGTCGGCGGCAACGGTCGGCAGTATCGTTTGTTCCATATAAATATTCTCCCTGGGGCCATGCCCGGCGGCTCCAAAGCGCCACCGGTCTGACCAATTCGTCTGCCCTACTCTATAGCCGCTGCCATAGTTTGTCGAGCAGCTTGTTGTGGCGCTCCAACTCGACCGTCAGGTCGCGCGCCGTCATGAAGTCGCGTTGGCCGAAGGCGGCGGCGATCCGTTTCTCCAGTGCCTCCTTGGTCCGCTCCAGGCCGGTGATCTGGGCCTCGATGGCCGCCTGGTCGCCCTGAATCCGAACGTTCCCACCCGACCCCGCCTTGGTACCGGCCTTGACGCCGCCGGACTTGGCGCCGCCGACCGTGGCGCCGCCGGCGGCCGCGATGGCCTTGCTGCGTTCCGGCAAGCTGGCCGCCTGGGTCTGACGCAATGCCGCCGCGCCGATGTCGCGCCAGAACTCGCTGAAGCTGCCTTCGTATTCCACAAAGCGCTTGGCTTCGATGAAGACCACCCGCTCGACGATCTTGTCCAAAAAGTAGCGGTCGTGCGAAACCACTAGCACCGTGCCCTCGAACTCGGCCAGGGCCTCCTCGACCGCCTCGCGGGTCGGGATATCGAGGTGGTTGGTCGGCTCGTCTAAAACCAAAAAGTTGGCCTTGAGGGCCGAGGCCCGCGCCATCTGCAGGCGGTTCAGCTCGCCGCCCGACAGGCTGCCGATGGTTTTAGCCAGGTCAGCGTAGCTGAACAGGAAGCGGCCCAGATGCTGCAGGACCTCGCTTTTGTCGGCCAGGAGCTTCAAGAAGGCGTCCTCGATGGTCAGCGCCGGGTCGAAGACTTCCTGCTGCTGGGCGCAGTAGCCGAGTACCATGCTCGGGCCGACCCGCAGCACTGGATTGTCCCAGTGCCCATTGGCGACCAAGTCGCGCAGGAAGCTGGTCTTGCCGCAGCCGTTGGGGCCCACCAGGGCCACCCGCTCGCCGTTCAGGATGGTGAAACCGCCGCTTTCCAAAATGACGGCCTGGCCGTAAGCCTTGGCGTAGCCTTTAATCTCGACCGCCAGGTCGGCGCGCGATTTCTGGCCGTCGAAGGCCACGGCGGCGTTCAGGTTGCCGATGTCCGGCCGCTCGGTAGCCTCAGCCTTGACGCGCGCCAGCTGGCTGCGTCGGGCGCGCAGCCGCTTGCCCCAGGCCGGGTCGGGTCTGGCGCGGGCGATCTCGGCGAAGCGCCGCACCAGGGCCTCCAGCCGCTCCACCCGCTTGGCGTCGGCCTGCCAGCTGCGGCCCTGGGCGGCCGCCCCCCGCAGCCGCTCCAGCCGGTACTGCGAGTAGTTGCCCTTCCATTCGGTGACCACCCCGCGCTCCAGCTCCAGGATGGTATCGGCCACCCGGTCCAGGAGGCGGCGGTCGTGCGACACCATCAGCACGCAGCAGGGCAGGCCGGCCAGAAATTCCTCCAGCCAGGCCAGGCCGCCGGCATCGAGGTGGTTGCCCGGCTCGTCCAGGATCAGGATGTCCGGCCGCGACAAGAGCGCCCGGGCCAGGGCCAACAGGTTCTTTTCGCCGCCGGACAAGGTGAGGGCCGGATTGGCGGCCCGCTCGCCCAGGCCCAGGCGCTTGAGCAGGCGCAAGGCGCTGTCGGCCGCCTGGTCGCCCTCCAGCCGGTCGTAGCGCTCGCGCAATCGGCCATAGTCGTCCATGGCGCGCTGGGCCGCCGCCGGGTCCGCCTCGCCCATCCGGCCGGCCGCCTCATCAAGCTGATCCACCAGTTGCCGAATATCGCGCGTCAGGTAGGCCACGCAGTCCTCGTCGTAGCCGAAGGCCGGCATCTTCTGCTCCACCAGGGCCAGTTTGAGGCCCGGTTCACGCAGCAGGCCGCCGCGGAAGTCGTCGTCCAGACCGGCCAGGATGCGCACCAGCGTGGTTTTGCCGCAGCCGTTGCGGCCGATCAAGCCATATTTGCGGCCGGGTTCCAGCCCCAGATTGACGCTGACCAGGATCGGGTCGCCGCCAAAATCGCGGCTCAGATTATTGGTTTTCAGTAATGCCATCACTCTCTCCTCGTGTTTTCAGCCATGTACCAGCTGCCACACCCCCGTCCGGAGCGATTCCTTCCGCCACCGCCGCCACTCTCGTAACCGGCCAACAGTGTCCCCCCATCGACAGCCAGCCAGCAGGCTCCGTCGACAAAAAAAGGCCGCCCAAACCCGGATCAGGGGTCTGCGCGGCCATGGTTTCAATATTTAAAATACTGTTACCGTGCGCTCCGGACAGACCTCCCCCATGACAGCGTCGCGCCAGCGTATGAACGCTGGGCCAACACCCGGGTAAGGTCGATCAGGACACGGACAGATTTCATGCTTTCAGTATAGCACCGGGCGGGCGGGCAAGAAAAGGGGGGAGCGAGGCGCACCCCAGAGCAAAAGAAGGGAATAAATATCGCAAATACTATTGATAATTCGACAAGATAGTATAAACTGGGATTGCGAAATCATTAAGTTGCAGAAATATTACGGAGCCGGTTGGGCTGTAGAACTAGCAGGGTGTTGAAAAACGCGGATGCGGCTTTTCAACACTTCAAAAGCCGGTACAATTACGCAGCATAGCGCAAGCTATGCGAGGAATTGTTAAGGTTACTACCATCGCGGAAAATGATTGAGTTCCCAGGACAAAAACTGTTTATTCTTAGCAAAGAATCAGGAGATAAAATATGAAGATCGAATTGCCGAAAATCGGAAAGGTTATTTTGCTGCTATGCGGCATTTTAGGAATGCACTGTTGCAATGCGCTAAAGTATTCTGGTCAAAAAGGCGATTATTTCGGCCAAACACTTCCAGGCCAAGAAGCAGAGATATTCATGCCGAATGTCATTTCACTTCCGGATCGCGGGGAATATTCGATAGCATTCTCGTCCGATGGAAACGAATGCTATTTTTCTTGCTATCAAAATAATAGTAGCAGCATCTATTACGCTCAGCGTGTTAACAATACATGGGAAAGGCCAAGCGAGGTCACTTTTTCCAATACTATAAAATTCGATCTATCTAGTTTATCGGACGACGGCAATACGATCCTTTTAGAAAATGGTAATGATATATGGATAGCCGAACGAAAAGACGGATTATGGAGTGAGCCCAAACGCCTTCTATCACCTATCAATTCAGCATCAAATGACCATGGTTATTCCATAACGTCCGATGGCGTAGTCTATATTAGCTCAAGCCGTCCCAACGGATCTGGAAATTCATTTGAGATATGGCGCGTTTTGCCCTCGTCGGATAGGGCCGAAAGCCTCGGTACAATTGTCAATTCAAACCTCAGGAACCTTACTCCATGCATCGCCCGAGATGGATCATATATAATATTCACCCAATCAGATACTAGCTATGAGTATCTCTGCGTTAGTTTCTACCAGGGCGGCAACCAATGGACCGAGCCAGTTAACATGAACATAGCCGGCGCGAGGATAAATATAGCTACCTACCAGAACCGCCCGACGCTTTCCCCCGATGGAAAATTCCTTTTCTTCAATAGCCATGACTCGAATAATGCGGATAAATCCGATATTTACTGGGTAAACGCGGACGTAATAGAAGGCATTAGAATAGAGGTATTAAAATAACATCTCGGCTGCTGCTTAAATCAGCTTTGGCTGCCGCCACGGTTTCACCTTGGCCGTAGGCTAGCGCGGTTGCCAGCTGAAACCGGGCAGTACGGTGGCCGGGACGGGAATTTCCGGCAAGTACTCGGTAGCGGGCCGGTAGCGGGCGGCCTCGAGCACCCAGACGAAGACCGAGCCGTCCGAACGTACTATCCAGTATTCCCGCACGCCGTGTTTTTCATACAAGGCTTTCTTATCTTCCAAGTCTTTGGCGGCGGTAGCCGGCGACAGCACTTCGACGATAAAGTCAGGCGCGCCGCGAATCCCCTCGTCGACCAGCTTGGCTGGATCGCAGACCACCAGGATGTCCGGCTGCACGACGGTGTCTTCAGCCTTAGCCTGTTCCGCCGTCGCGGACAGAAAGACATCGGTGGGAGCGACATAGACTTCACAGGGTTTACCTTCAAGAAAGGTAAATAAGGCGGCATGCAGCTTGCCAACCAGCTTTTGGTGCTCACGCCTGGGCGCTGGACTCATATTCCAGGCTTCGCCGTTGATCAGCTCCCAGCGCTCGCCGGCCGGCCATTTCCGCCAATCATCCAAGGTAAATTTATCGCCCGGCTGCAAAGCCGAGCTACCGTCTGTCTGGTGTCGTGTCGCCATATATGCACCCTCCAAGAGGTAGTATATAGCCATCAGGCGACGGCGGCAAGCCGAAGGGTTGGCGGGGTCGTGCAGCCCCCTTTTACCACAAAAACCCCAGGATCCAGAGTGGAACTATGCCTGGGGCCGGGAAGTCAGCGCCATCGCGAATGACCAAGTCGGCGCGTTTTCGGGCTTTGCGCTGACCGCCGACTTCGAGAGTAATTCTGCCGTCAATAATGAAATCGGCGGCGGTCTCGTCTTTTGCGGCATTGACCCGGTGCCCGGCTGACTCCAAGGCGCAGGCCACGAAGGCTTCGCGGGTGTTTCCCTCCTTGCCACCCAGCACCTGGTACAGTGACGGGTCGGCCAAAAAAATCTTTGCGCCAACCGACATGGCGGTGTGATCCGTAGGATGGCGCAGTAGGCGCAGAATGCCGGTCTGTTCCATGGCATGAAGCAGGCCGTAGAGTTTTTCCTTTCCCAGATTCCATTCCCGACACAGCGAGTTGACCTGTAGGACTGGAATCGGCGACTGGGCAAGGTAACCGAGCACCGCGTTCATAAGGCGGAAATGATTCTGGCTGATCGCTGGCAGCAGGGCCGGAATGTCGGCTAGGATGGTCTTTTGGACGGTTTGCAGGCACTTGTCTGGATAGTCCTCCACCCCTTCAACGAAAAACGGCCGAAAACCGGTTTTGAGGTACTCTTCAAAAAGTGACAGAACCGGACAGGCGTCATGGACTCGGCGAACCCACAGCGGGTCGGGCTCGAAATCCGTTTGTAGTCCAAAATCCTCGAAGCCCCGTAGTACCAGAAATTCACGGAACGATAGAAGGGGCATGCGGATGCCGAGGAAACGGCGGGAAAGATCGCCGACACCCGAGGATAGCAGCAACGAGTTGGATCCGCTTGCCCAGATGGTTTTTCCCGGCCAAGCATCGTACAAAGCCTTCAGGTCTTGGCTCCAATTGCGAGCGGCATGGATTTCATCCAGATACACCGCTTGAATTCCTCGTTCGAAAAGCAGATTTACCCATTCGTACAGCGTGGCGGTGTACAAAGCCGGATGATCCATCGAAAGGTAGCGTCCCTTCGTACGCATCGCCTGACGCAGCAGCAGACTGGTCTTGCCGACGCCGCGCGGCCCGTAGATTAGGTTGGCGCGACCACTCAGGCCAGTCATCCCGTTCCAGGGGCGGACTGGCGTCGGCAACGCACTCGTCAAGCGGCTTTGGGTGATAGCTAGCGTATCAAGAACATCAATTGCAGCACTCATATCTTTATTCTACATCAGAACCGTTCTGACGTCCATCGGTTCTGATGTAGAACCAATGCCACCCTCTGATGTCTGCCCCCGCAAGTGCGCTCGGAGTCAGCCCCCTCCGCCTACACCCCGAAAATCTTGGCGATTTCACCGGCGTTTCGGGCGGCCAGTATGCGCTGACGGTTGGTGGGGTCGCGCAGGATGGTGCCGATGGCGGCCAGGAACTGGAGGTGCGAGCCGGGGTTGGACTTAGAAGACAGCGACAGTACGATGATGCGGGTGGGGTGGCCGTCCAGCGAGCCGAAGTCCATGCCTTCAGGTTTGAGGCCGACGGCCGCCACCAGTTGCTCGGCGCTGTCGGTCTTGGCGTGCGGGATGGCGATACCGTCCTGCATGCCGGTGCTCATCGAGGCTTCGCGTTCCATGATGGCGGCGAAGGCCGTATCCACCGACGTGATGCGCCGGGCAGCCAGCAGCGACTCCAGCAGCTCGCGGATGACGGCTTCTTTGCTGTCGCCTTTCAGCTGCAGACTGATGCAGAAGGGATTGATGGCCGCAGCCTGGCTGACGTTGAGCGTCTGGCTGGAGCCGAGGCGAACGGTGGCTGCGCCGTCGTCGGCGTTGTTTATGGAATCGGCCAATTGTCGCTGCAGGCGCACCGGGTCAAAATCAGACTTCAACCGGCTGAAGCTGGTGTTCAGGCTGGCCACCGCCTCGAAGACGGCGATCTGGGCCACCGGCAGATGGCTGACCGGGCCCTGCACTTCCAGGCTGTCGCCGCGTAGCTGCATCGAGAAGGCGGTGTCGTCCTTGCGTACTTGGGCAATGCCGTCTTCAATATCCATGGTGCGCACGAAGAAGCCTTCGGCCTGCAGTTGGTGGGTCATGGTATCGGTCACCAGAGTGGCCACGTCGAAGGACGGAAAGGCGAAGCATAGCGAGCGCGTCTCCACTTGGCGGCTGGCTTGACGGGTGCCGGCGCCCGGCCACGACAGGGCGCGGTTCAGCAGTATCGGCGCCAGCAGGGCGCTCAAGAGCATCATCATGATGGCCACGCCAAACAGGCTGGGCGGCAGGATGCCGGCTGCCAGGCCGATGCCGGCCAGTATATCAGGACCACTTCGCCGCGCGGCACCATGCCCATGCCGATACGCAGGCTGCCCTTGAGGTTAAAGCCGGAAAACAAGGCCGGCAGGCCGCAGCCCAGGATCTTGCCCAGGATGGCCACGGCCGTAAAAACCAGCCCGCCCAGCAGCACTCGCAGATCAAAAAACTGGCGGATGTCTACCAGCATGCCCATGACGGCGAAAAAAATCGGCACGAAAAACTCGTAAAGCACATGCATCTTCTCGATGATAATGTGGCTGATATCGGTTTTGGACAGCGACAGACCCATGATGTAAGCGCCGATGATCATGGCCAGGCCTTCCTTTTCAAAAAAGCCGGCGATGACCAGGGCCAGCCCGAAGGCCAGGATGGTAAAGGCCGTGGAGCGGCGGAAGCGCTTCAGGAAGTTGGCGATGCGCTTGGCGAACAACAGGCCCAGCACCGTGAAGATCAGCCACAAGCCAAAGGCCTTAAGGGCTATCAGGCCAATCTGACCCCAAGCCGGCCCGCCCGATCCGCTGGTCGCCATGGCATTGATGCCCAGGACCACCGCCAAGAGGACGATGCCGACCACGTCGTCAAAGACCGCCGCCGCCAGGATAGTAACGCCTTCCGGTGTATCCAGCTTCTTGCGCTCGGACAAGATGCGGGCCGAGATGCCGATGCTGGTGGCAGTGGAGATGACGCCCAGCATCAGGTTCTGTGGATCCATGAAGCCGCCGCCGAACACCAGCACGCCGACCAGCAATCCACCCAGGAAGGTGGTCACTACCCCGCCGATGCCGACGATAGCGCCGGCCACCGAATAGCGCAGGAACAGCGTCAGGTCGGTTTCCAGGCCGGAAATGAAGAGCAGTATAATGGAGGCGATGGTGGCCAGGGCATAGAGTTCGGTCGAGACCGGTACGCTGGCGCCAATGATGCCGGTGGCGAACAAGCCATGCGGGAAGAGCGGTAGCGGCAGGCCGCCCAGGGCGTAAGGCCCAAGCAGCACGCCGATCAACAACTCGCCCAACACGCCGGGCAGTTTGAGTTTTTGGGCCATGAAGCCGCCCAGTTTGACGGCGAATAGCAGAATACCGATCTGAATGACCAGGCTGGCGTTGGCGTCGGCCTGGCCGCCGCCGCTGGCAAACAAGCTCAGGCCGGCCACGCCGCCGACTAACAGTAGCGAAAAAAGTCGTTGTTTGGACACGATGCATCCTTCCCGTCAAGGGCAGGCCCGCTGACGGCGCACTACCAAATTCCGGTTAGGGCATGGTAGCGCCATCCAACGGCTTGTGCAAGTGGCCGAACGGTCGACTAGGGCCGAGAAAAAATGGCCACTACCTGCGCTGGTCAGCGCAGCTTTGCGGCCTGAAAGCCTTCTTAATAATGTTCCCAAAAGCCGGGGCGGGCTTGGCCCTCCGCCCCGCGTGTCGCTAAATGGCTGGGGGACATCCGCGAGTTTTTTCCTTCATCCGTAGTGCACGTGATACAGAAGGATGCCTTCGAACGACTCAACCTCAAAGCCCTAACAGGGTGTTGAAAAACGCGGATGCGGCTTTTCAACACCCTGTTAGTGTGTTTCGACACGTCCGTCATCGATTTGACCGATCAGCTCGCGGACCCGGTAAAAGTGCTATTCGGCGTGCAGCTTGGTGGCGGCACCGACATCAACATGGCTCTGGCCTATTGTCAAGGCAAAATCGAACAACCAGCTAAAACCCACCTCATACTGATCACCAACCTTTACGAAGGTGGTGACGCCGCAGCCATGCTGGCCAGATTTGCCGCCATCAAGCAGAGTGGAGTAAACATCATCGTCCTTCTGGCTTTGAGAGACGATGGCCACTCTTCGTTCGACACCCGCCATGCCGGCCTGATTGCCGCCATGGGCTGCCCAGTCTTCGCCTGCACACCCGATCAGTTTCCGGACTTGATGGCAGTGGCGTTGACTCGGCAGGACATCCACCAATGGGCGGCCAGCAACCATATCGCGCTGGTGCGGGCCTAGCCGCCCACCCCTCGGCCTCAGGCCCCGAGCAAGTGGGCCAGGGCGCCGGCGTTGCCGGCCTGCAGGATTTCCTGGCGCTTGGCTGGGTCGTGCAGGATGCTGCCTACGCCGGCCAGGAACTCGAGGTGGGCTTCGGGGTGCTTCTTGGGCGACAGCGACAGCACGACGATGGTGGTGGGTTGTCCGTCCAGCGACGCGAAATCCATGCCGCCGCGCTTCAGGCCGACCGCCGCCACCAGGTGCTCCACGGTGTCGCTCTTGGCGTGCGGGATGGCGATGCCGTCCTGCATGCCGGTGCTCATGGACTGCTCGCGGGCCATGATCTCGGCCAAGGCGGTATCCACCGAGACGATCTTGCCGGCGGTCTGGAGCAGGCCAAGCAGCTCGCGGATGACTGCTTCCTTGCTGTCGCCCTGCAGATCCAGGCTGACGCAGAAGGGGTCGAAGGCCGAGGCGTGGCTGGCGCTCAGTCCGGCCGCTCCGGCCGGCGGCCGCTCCGCCGGGCCAGCCTGGTCGGCGCGCTGCTTGTTCAGGCTGGCCGGGTCGAAGTCGGTCTTTAAGCGGCTGAAACTGGCGTTCAGGGTGGCGACGGCCTCGAAGACGGCGGTGTGGACGATCGGGATGTCGTCGCCGGTGCCCTGGAACTCGAGGCGCGGACCGTCCAACTGCATTGAGAAAGCGGTATCGTTCTTGCGCACCTGGGCGATGTCGTCGCCGATATCCATGGTCTTAACGTAGAAGCCCTCCGACTGGAGCTGGTGGGTGATGGTATCGGTCACCAGCAGGGCGACGTCCTCGGACGGAAACTGGTACTCGACCGTTTCCGACTCGCCCTGGGCTTGTAGCTTGCGGGTGCCCGAGCCCGGCAGGCGCAGGGTGGTGTTGAGGCCGAAGGGGGCTACCACCGTGGTGATCAGGGTCATCATGATGGACATGCCAAAGACGCTGGGCGTCAGGATGCCGGCCGACATGCCGATGCCGGCGATGATCAGGGCCACCTCGCCGCGCGGTACCATGCCGACGCCGATGCGCAGGGCGCCCTTGAAGTTGAAGCCGGTAAACAGGGCGGGCAGGCCGCAGCCCAGTACCTTGGCGACGATAGCCACGCCGGTAAACACCAGGCCGCCGATGATCACTTCCGGCTTCAGGAATTGGGAAACGTCGACCAGCATGCCCATGACGGCGAAGAAGACCGGGATGAAAAATTCATATAAGACATGCAGCTTTTCGGTAATGATGTGGCTAATATCGGTCTTGGACAGCGACAGACCCAGCACGTAGGCGCCGATGATCATGGCCAGGCCTTCCTTCTCGAAAAGGCCGGCTAGCAGCAGGGCCATGCCCAGGGCCAGGATGGAAAAGGAGCTGGCGTTCTTGAAGCGTTTCAGGAACTTGGCGATGCGCTTGGCCAGGAGCAGGCCGACCACCGTGAAGCCCAGCCAAATGCCGAAGGCTTTAAGGGCGATCAGGCCAATGCGCCCCCACTGGATGGCGCCGCCGCCGTGATCCTGGCTGATGGCCGTGATGCCCATGACTACCGCCAGGAAGATGATGCCCAGCACGTCGTCGAAAACGGCGGCCGCCAGGATGGTGACGCCTTCCGGGCTGTCCATCTTCTTGCGGTCGGACAGGATGCGGGCGGTGATGCCGACCGAGGTGGCGGTGGACATGATGCCCAGGAACAAGTTTTGCGGATCCATGAAGCCGCCGCCGAAGAGCAGTACGCCGACCAGGTCGCCGCTCACGAAGGAGAACAGCACGCCGCCGATGCCGATCAGGCCGCCGGCCACCGAGTAGCGCAAAAACAGCGACAGGTCGGTTTCCAGGCCGGAAACGAACAGCAATATAATGGAAGCGATGGTGGAGATGCCGTACAGTTCAGGGCTGATCGGCAGGGCGGCCCCGGCGGTCAGGCTGAACAGGCCGTGCGGGAAGCCCAGGAAGGGCAAGGGAATGGCGCCCAAGGCATAGGGGCCGATCAGGATGCCGGCGATCAATTCCCCCAACACGCTGGGAACGCGCGCCAGGTGAGCCAGTTTGCCGCCCAGCTTGACGGCAAAGAGTAGAATGCCGATCTGGATGACCAGGTTGGCCTGGGCTTCGGTCGAACCGCCTTCGCTGTTGGCGTATAAACCGGCCGCCACGACGGCTAAAAGAATCAAAAGGCTTACAAGGCGGGACTTTGTCATGACTGACTCCTTTACGGCGGAGACTTGTCGCAAGCCTTCACCAGAACCAAACAGCACCAAAAGACAATGTTTGCGAAATAGTACATCCAGCGCCAGTATTGTGCAAGTACCTTGGTTCAGAAATCAGTCCTAATTAACCGCGCTCCCGGCCCGGGTAATGCGCCAGGCCTTATGACAGCTAGGCCGAAAGTCCTCCGGAATGGTCCGGGCGCTGATATCCTGGCAGGCCAGTCCCGCCAGGAGACTGGCATCGAGGCGCAAATCGCGTGAATTGGTGGAAAAGTACAAGACTCCGCCCGGAGCCAGCAAGGCAGCGCTCTGCTGCACCAGCTGGGGCCAATGACGGTTGACATCCAGAAAGCCGGCCATTTTTTTGGAATTGGAAAAAGTGGGCGGGTCAAGGATGATATAATCGAAGCGCTCCGAGCGGACGGCGGCCGAGATCAGGTAGTCCTGGACATCGCCGCGGACGGACTGATAGCGGCTGGAGTCCAGGCCGTTCAAGCGTATATTCTCGTCCGCCCAAGCCAGATAGGTGTTGGACAAGTCGACCGCGCAGACCCGAGAAGCGTCGCCGGCCAAGGCATAGACCGAAAAGCTGCCGGTATAGCAATACAGATTGAGGACGTTACGACCGACCGCGTCGTGCCGTAGCATTTGCCGGAGCGGCCGGTGGTCCATAAACAAGCCGGTATCGAGGTATTCGTCCAAATTGACCAGGAAACTTAAACCCTGCTCGCGCACGGTACGTAGGCGGCCTGGCCCTTCGCACTTGCGTTCATATTGCTCGTCGGCCGCCAGGCGCCGGCGCGTCTTCAGGTATATGGCGTCTGGTTCCAGGTGCAGGGCTTCGGCCACTGCCGCCTTCATTTCAAGCAGCCAGGCGGCCTCTTCGTCGTCCGGCTTGTCGTAGGGTCGCTCAAACAAGGCCACCAGGGCCGCGTCGCCATAACGCTCTACCACCAGCGGAATTTCCGGAATATCGCGGTCGTAGACCCGATAGCAATCGCTGTCGGTTCGCTTGGCCCACTTGGCCAGGTGCCGGTCGCGCTTTACAAGCCGGTTAAGTAGGTAATCCCGTTGCTGCCGATCCTTGTCCGAGGCCATTTAGGAGCCTGTCGGACTTAGGATTTTGATCGGGCGAAAATGATCTGCGAGTGAAAAATTGGCAAGGATTGAGGGCCATACTTCCTGTATGGCCCGATTGACGAGCCGATTTTGCGCCGCAGAGCATCGAGTCCGGTCAAAAAGCACTGGTTCGATCAACATTTCTCTTATTAATCTCCCAAAAACAAGTTTTGCGTTCATAAGTCCGACAGGCTCCTGGCTCAGCCAATCTCGACCAGACGACGCTTGACCGACAGCATGGCAAAGCCGGATGACAGGTCTTCATTCTGCACGACGACCGAATCGGGCGCTTTCACTTTACAGTTGGTAAAATTCCAGATGGCGGTGATGCCGGCGGCCACCAAACGGTCGGTTAAGTCCTGAGCCTTGTCGCGCGGCACCGTCAAGAGCGCCAGACTGACCTTCAGGTCGACGACTCGACCGGCCAACTCGTCCATTGGCAGAACTGGCACCCCATGGATCTGTTGGCCGGCTTTGGCTGGATTGCTGTCGAAGGCCGCCACGAAACGCAGACCGTGGGTGGTAAAACCAGAATAGCCAATCAAGGCGCTACCCAAATTACCGGCGCCGACCACAATAGCCCGGTGCTCTTCGTCCCAGCGCAGGAAGTGCTCGATGGTTGCCACCAGCTCCTTGACCGGGTAACCCTTTTTGGGGCGGCCACTAATACCGGTGATGGCCAGGTCTTTGCGGACCTGGATCGGCTCAAAGCCGAGTCGGTTGGCGACATAGGTGGCCGACAGGTATTCCTGACCCTCTTCCTGAATTTCGCGGGCTACCAGCAGATATGAAGGCAGGCGACGGATGGATGGCGCGGACATTACCTTGAGCTTGGACATGGACAACTCCGATGGATTCGATTAACAGCTTTTGCAGGCGTTGAAAAGCCGCCTTCGCGTTTTTCAACACCTGCCAGTTGTTAGTATAGCGAAAAAAAGCGCGAAATAAAACAGCTGCTAACCGAACATGGATTATCGGCTTTTGAAGTGTTGAAAAGCCGCATCCGCGTTTTTCAACACCCTGCTATAGATAGGAGAAAAAAATCAGGGGCAAAAAAAGGAAAGCTCCGTGGAAAAAGGAGGTAAAACCACGGAGCTTTGTGTAGAACGTTAGACTACGGTATAAATATACAAAGAAATCGACTTTTATGCAAGCCGTTTGCATGCCGCCGGTCCCAAAAACCAGTTAGGCGGGTCACTCGGCGTCGGCATAGGCTTCCATGCTCTGCCTGGCCGTCCCGTCGATCAGACCGAGGTTCTCCAACAGGGCAAACAGTTCGCGGACATGGAAGAAGGCGGCCAGACGCACCTGTTGGGCGGCCATATCCTTGCGGCCCTGCTTGCCGCGCTCGATCAGCACTGCCAGATCCTCCACCACCAGGCCTTCGGCGCGCAGAATCTCGATGGCCTCCAGCTTGGAGGCTCCCGTGGTGATCAGGTCATCCAGCAGCAATACGCGCTCGCCCTTGACGAACACGCCTTCCACCCGAACGCCGCTACCATGATCCTTGACCGGCATGCGCGGCCAGATCATGGGCTTGCCGATTTTAAGCGACACGGCGGTGGCCAGAGGCAGGGCGGCGGCCGGAATACCGGCAATCCGGTCGAATTTAAAATCGCGGCACACGTAAGCATAGGCCTCGGCCACGGCATCAAGCAGGGCCGGCGAGGCGATAACCCGCCGCAAATCAACGTAGAAGGGGGAAATCTTGCCGCTTTTCAGGGTAAAGGAGCCGGTCTTGAAGCAGCCGGTCTCCACCAGGCCGCGCAATACCCGGCGCTTGAGGGCATCCACCGGCTTCTGGCTGACCGCAGCGCTCGCCAGTGGGACGGCCGCGTCATCACGGGCCGAGCCACCGTGCCTAGCGCCATCGCGGGCGCGTTGCAAGGCTTCGACAAAGCCAGCCGCCGCCACTCCCGGCCGCTCGGCGCCGGCTACCGCCCGGGCCACCACCGGCAGAATGCCTAGGCCATCGGCGCGGGCGCCGGCCAGCCAGGCGCGGCCGATGTCTCCGCCCTGGGCGCCGATACCAGGCGCCAGGAACCAGGCCTGCGGCGTTACTTGTCGCACGGCCGCCAGGCCACGCTCGTCATTGCCGGCCACCACCAAACCCACCCGGTCAGACCAGCTGGCGGCCTCGGCGGCCACCCGGCAGTAAAGCGGCTGGCCATCAACCAGAATATCCTGGAAAACCCCGGCCCGTGGGTTACTGGTCCGGGCCAGCACGAACACGGCCTTGCCGGCGTAAGCCAGGAACGGATCGACCGCGTCCCGGCCCATATACGGGCTGAGGGTCACGGCCGCGGCGCCGAGGCTTTCAAAACAAGCCTTGGCATAGGCTTCGGCGGTATTGCCGATATCGCAGCGCTTGGCGTCCAGCAGCACCGGCGCCTCGGCCGGAATATAATCGATAATACGCTTCAGGACCGCCAAACCTTCCGGGCCGAGCGCTTCGTAAAAGGCGATGTTCGGCTTATAACAGGCTGTAAACGGCAAGGTTTCGTCAATAATGCGCCGCGCCCAATCAAATAAGCTGGCGGTGGTCTGACCGGCCGACAATTGCGGATCGAGTCCAACGCATAACAAACTGCCCTTCTTTTGCCAGGCGGTCGTTACTACCTCAAAAAAGTTCACTATGCGCCTCCCATCGAAGACCTACTCTACTGGAATCAGGTATTTTATTCCAGTCATGTTTCGAGTCAGGCTGTAGGCATCGATAATAAACTATTGATTAATTGGACATTTCATTGCAAAATACGACTGTTTTTTGTAGTCATCATGCAGTATACTAAACTCTGAAACTCGCTAGAGATGGAGGTTAGTCAAATGACACGACGATTGATTACGTTAGTGGCGGCAGTTTTATTGGTCACCGCCGGATTATACGCGCAAGCCGCCGACGCCGAAGGCGCCGGTTTTGAAATCGGCGGCGGTGTATCGCTCGGCGTCGACAATATCCCCAACGCCGATGGCACCAACACCAGCTGGAACGTGCTCGGCTTCCAACCGGATCTGGCCATTGGCAATTTCGGCATCGGCCTGGATCTGACGCTGCGCTTCCAGATCATGCCGGATCAGAACACGCCATTCGCCGTCTACCTGGGCGACTGGCTGCCTAATTACGAGGAAAACGGCCGGAATATCCTGGATATTTACCTGCCCAAGATCCAGTTTGTCCGCTATGGCTACCAGGGTGACCCGCTGTACGTCAAGCTGGGTTCCATCGAAGACCTGACTCTCGGCACCGGGTTCATGATGGGCAACTACGCCAACACCCGCTTCCTGCCCGAGCAACGCCTCTTCGGCGCCAGCTTCCGGCTGGATGGTTCCCTGTTCAACTTCCCCTGGGTGGGAATCGAAGCCCTGACTGGCAACCTAGCCCGCCTCGACGTCATCGGCGCCCGGCTGTTCGCCCGCCCCTTGATCAGTCTGGAGTTGCCGATCATCAAGAACGTCCAAATCGGCGGTTCTTTCATCACCGATCGCGACCCAGCCTTGTATCGGCCGGATATCGTCACCACGCTCGACCCGATCTTCATCTATAGCGCGGATGTCATGCTGCCGATCCTGGGCGGCGACCTATTCCCGCTGGCCGCGTTTACGGAAGTAGCCTTCGAGCCCAACGGCAGCACCGGCTTCATGGTCGGCGCCGGCGGACGGCTGGTCAAATTCATTACCTATGGCGCCCAGCTGCGCTTGCTGCAAGCTGGCTTCATGCCCAATTATTTTGACCCCAATTATGACCTCTACCGCGCTGAAAAAGCCCTGGTCATGCAGGCAGCCATCAGCGGCGAAGACTCGGCCGCCTGGTTTGCCAGCCTGGGCACCAGCCTCTTTGAAGACAAGGTGGTCTTCAACGTCAACATGGCCGGAACCTTCGCCGCCAACCCCGACCCGAGGTCCGACAACCCGGCGCTCTACCCCCATATCCGGGCAGTGGCCATCCTGGAGGAAGGCTTGGTCGGCGGCTTCTCGTTCGAGGCATCGTACGACAAGTACTTCCTGGGCCGCGACCGCAACTTCTTCGCCGACCTGATAGACCCCAATGATGCCATCATCACCGCGGCCATCAATTATTCCACCGGAGGGGCCATGTTTACCCTCCTCTACAACCTGACGTACAACCCCGAGCTGGCTGGCCCGAACATGTTCGAGATTACCTCAAGCCTGTCCACTTCGATCCGATTCTAAGGCGCGCCCTGGCGCAGGAGGTTCACATGCGTATCCGTAAAATAAGTTGGCTGGTTCTGCTCGGCCTACTATCGGCTGTCATGCTTGCGGCCCAGTCCGCTAACCAGCAGCTGATGCTGGATTTCGTCGACGGAAGCAACTTCAGCTTCGTTACCCCCGACGGCATCACCTATAATTATCCCAATGGCGTGGTTGAAGGCGACAGTATCCCGGTTGGGGCGGTAGTCACGACCGGCACCGGCACCTCGGTCGAGCTGCGGCTGCAGCCGAATGGAACCCTGCTCAAGCTGGCGGCCGACACCTCGCTGCGCATCGAGGCCATCGCCTCCGCCAGTAGCAATGTCAATACCTTCAGCCTCATCGCCGGCAAGATCCGAGCGGTGGCGGCGCGCGGTTCCAACTATAACATCCAGACCAGCTCCACGGTCTGCGGCGTGCGCGGCACGGACTTCACCATGGCCTTCCAGGAAGGCACCCGCGCCTTGCTGCTGGTCAGCCAAGGCGCCGTCGAATTCGGCCGGCGCACCGCCAGCGGCATCGCCGATGCCGTCACCGTCAACCAGGGCCAATTCTCGGAGTTCTTCTCCAGTTTCGCGCCGAGCGCCTACAGCCCGGAAATGTTCGCCCAGGAATACGGCGATGTTGACATCCCGGCCGAGCGCCTGCCCCCGCAAACCGAGGAAACCGCCGCGGTCACCGAGGAACCAGCCGACAACGGCCAGCCGGTCAATGCCGGCGCGGTCAATGTCGGTTCCGGCGACAGCGACACTGGCACCGAGAGCGATGACAGCGCCGCGCCGGCCGTCGACAATGCCATCATCGCCTGGCTGCAGGATATCCTGGGCATGGAAATCGGCGCCATCACCATCAACGGAAATGTCTGGTCCAAGGCCGTGCTGCAACCGCGCTTCCAGCTCGGCGACCTGCGCGTCGGTCTTTATTTACCCATCATCTACCAGAACGACCTCTTTGATATCAACGACTGGTACCGTCCGGCCGGCAACAACGAATGGTCCTTCGGCTTCGACATCGGCTGGACCAGTAATACCCTGGCCGCCCTGTTCGATGCCGTCAGCGACCTGGCCCTCAAGATCCGCTACCTGGAATACGGCGACCAGTTGGGCGATCCCTTCTTCTTCAAGGTCGGTAATGTGGACAGCTTCACCATCGGCCACGGCTTGATCATGCGCGACTACGCCAACGATGCCGACTTCCCGGCGGTGCGCCACCTCGGCTTCAACCTGGGCCTTGACCTGAACGCCTGGGGCTTCGAGGTCCTGACCAATGACCTCACGGCCATCGAAATCCTCGGCAGCCGCGTCTATATGCGCCCAGTCCCCAGCAGCAAGGTGGCCTTCGGCCTGTCGGCCGTGGCTGACCTGCACCCGGCGGCCGGTTTTAATACCGAACTGGCGCCCGATGGAGCGGCGGCTTATGGCGACCCGGTCCTCCTGGGCTTGGGTCTGGACGTCGACGTGCCTTTCCTGAACAACGACATCCTCGGACTGCGTTTCTTCGCCGAAACCGCCGCCATGGCGCCGATCGTGCGTAACGACTTTACCTACGATGGCAACGCCGGCGCGAAAGGCTTCCGCTTCGACATGATATTCAACGGCACCACGGTTACCAACTGGGGCGTGGCCAGCGGTATCATCGGCAATGTCCTGTTCATCGATTGGCGCCTGGAATACCGCTACTTCACCGGCGCCTTCCAGCCGGCTTTCTTCGACGCCGGCTACGAGCGCCGCCGCATGGAGATCGTCGAGCGGTATGCCGCCTACCTGAGCGACCCGGACTTGATCGACCAGTCGCCCAACGTCATGGGCGTCTACGGCGAAGGCGGAGCCAGCCTGTTCAACGACAAGCTCAACCTGACACTCGGCTACTTCTGGCCCTTCGACATCGCCCAAGCGGTGGCCGCTCCCCTTGGCTACCTGGCGGCCAGCAACGACTACTTCATCGCCAGCCTGGAAATCGTCGAAGGCCTCATCCCGATCCTCGATATTTCCGGCTCCATCAGCTACGAACGCCGTAACTTCATCCCAACTATCCTGCAGCAGAACGGCGAGGCGTTGACTTTGTTCGACGGCAACACCACCTTCTCCGGCGAATTGGTCGTCCCGGTTCCGAACGCGCCCTTCCTGCGCCTGGCCGTCATGTTCTCCACCACCATCGCCCGCGATGACGCCGGCGAGATCGTCCTGGATGTCAACGGCAACCCGCAGATGTGGCCGCTCATCACTTTAGAAACCCGCCTGAGCTTCTGACAGGCTTCCCCCGACTATAGGGTCGGGGCGAGTCTAGCAGACCGGCCGCCCGCGCTTGCGGGCGGTCTTTTTTTTGGTGCGTCCGGCCAGGCGCGGCAACGAGCGGGTGAAAGTCCCGTGCGAACCCGGCTGACAAAACGCGGCCGAGGCGTTAGGATAGGTTCATGAACGATACCGACCCCGATCAAGCCACCACTATCCATATCCTGCCCCCGGAGACGGCCAAGCGCATCGCCGCCGGCGAAGTCATCGAGCGGCCGCAGTCCGTCCTGCGCGAGCTAGTCGACAACAGCCTCGACGCCGGCGCCAGCGATATCCGGGTGGAACTGCGCGGCGGCGGCCTGGATAGCCTGGCGGTGCACGACAACGGCGGCGGCATGGGCCGACTAGACCTGGCCTTGTCCATCCTGCCCCACGCCACCTCCAAAATCAACCACCACGACGATTTGCTGGCTTTGCATACCCTGGGCTTCCGCGGCGAGGCGCTGGCCTCGGTGGCGGCGGTGGCCGACCTGACCATCCGCAGCGCCGTTAAGGCCGACGAAGCCTGGGAACTGACCGCCGGACCGGGCCAGGAAACGATCCTCAAGCCCAGCCGCGGCTCGGTTGGCACCAGCGTCACCGTCCGGTCGCTGTTCGCGTCCTTTCCGGCCCGCCGCCAGTTCATGAAGCGGCCAGCCGCCGAAAGCCTGGCTTGCCGCCAGGTCTTTATCGACAAAAGCCTACCCTTCCCGGAGGTCAGCTTCCGCTTCAGCCTGGATGGCAGCGCCAGCCTAAGCCTGTTGCCGGCCCGCCTGCCTGAACGCGTCCGGCAGGCGGTGCTGCCGGACCAGCCGCCGGAATTCTTCCGCGAGTTGGTAACGCGCGGCCCTGGCTTTGCGGCCCGGCTGGTAGCCGGCGCCACCGCCCTACAACGCAGCGACCGCCGCTACCTGCAAGTCTTCGTCAACCGCCGCCGGGTGCAGGAGTTCAGCCTGCAGCAAGCCCTGGAATACGCCTACCGCAGCGTGCTGCCCGGCGGCAGCTTCCCGGTGGTCTTTGCCTTCATCGAGGTCGATCCGGCCATGGCGGACTTCAATATCCACCCAGCCAAGAAAGAAGTTCGCCTGCGCAACGGCGCCGACATCCGCCAAGGCCTCATTGGCTGCCTGCGCGATTACCTGAGCAACGCCTACCGCCTGAGCTACGCCCAGAGCGGCGACCCACTGCAGACCGCCAGCCTCTTTTCGGTTCAGGAGCCAACGCCGCTCGAAACCACTGCGCCGACAGGCACGAGCAACTTCGCCGATCGTTTAGCGCCTTGGTCAGCCGAGCTGGCCGACCGGCAGTTCGCCGACCGGCCGACCGACGCGGCCGGCGGACGCTGGGTCGAGGCCCTCCGCCAGTCTCGCCAGGCGGCCGCCAATCCGCTGCATGACAAACTGACCCACAGCTTCCCGGCGGCCGTGCCCTGGCCGTCAGAGGACAATTCAGCCGCCCTCAAATACCTCGGCCAGACCCTCGGCACCTTCCTGGTCTTTGAGTACTCTGGCGAATTGCTGATTATCGACCAGCACGCCGCCCACGAGCGCATCATTTTCGACCAGCTGGAAAGCCGGCGCGTCGTTTGTCAGGACTTGATGGTGCCGTATGTCTACGAGGCGGCTTCGGACGAGGAAGACCGGCAGCTGGAAGGCCTGCAGCCGGCTCTGGCGCTCCAAGGCTTCAGGCTGACCAAGGAGGGCGGCAGCTGGATATTGCACAGCCTGCCGGCTATCTTACCGGTCGAACACGGCGGCGTCTTATTTGAAGTGGTGAGGCAGGGTCAGGATACCGCCGCCATCATGCACCAGCTACGGGCCAACATCGCCTGTAAGGCCGCCATCAAGGACGGGACCAGCTTGCCTGACGACGCCGCCCTGTCGCTGGGTCGGCAGGCCCTGGCCCTGCCTGAAGCGCGCTGCCCGCACGGCCGCCCGATTTGGCTGCGCATCAGCCGGCAGCAGCTGTTCGAGGCGGTCGGCCGCCTCGTCTAACCGCTTACAGCCCGGCCAGGATGCGGGTAATCTCGTCCTTGGCCGGGTAAGCCGGCTGCTTGGCCAAGAGGTCGGTCAGCAGGCGCCTGGCGTCGTCGTTCTGGCCCATGGCAATGTAGAGTTTGCCGAGTTCGTACATGGCAGCCCAAGCCTGGCTGTCGAGCTGGAGAATTTCCCGGTAACCGGCCAGGGCCCGCTCGTTGTCGCCAGCCTGGACATAGGCCCGGGACAGGTTCAAGCGGATGGTGGTATCGCGCGGCGCCAATTGCAGGGCCAGTTCGTAATGGAAAACGCTTTTATCGAAGATACCTTTTTTACCGTAGGCGTTGCCCAGGTTGTTGTTGGCTTCCAAGGAGCGGGGATTGATACGATAGGCCTCGTCGAGCACCGTCAAGGCCCGGTCGACGAAATCGGATTCCAGGTAGATGATGCCGAGATTGATGCGCGAGTCGATGTTGCGGGCGTCGAGCCGGGCCGCCTCGCCGTACGAACTGAGGGCCAGGTCGATATTGCCGGCCTGTTGGGCGGCCAGGCCAAGCTGGTACTGGTAGGTGGCCGAGGTTGGCCGCTCCTGCACCGCCCGCTGGGCCATCTGCAGCGCTTCGGCCGTCTTGCCGAGTTCGTATTTGACCACGGCCAGGTTGTAGTAGGTGACCGCGTCGGCCGTAACGGCCAAGGCTTGCTCGAAGGCGCGCTCGGCATTGGCCAGCTGGCCTGAGGTCTTATATACCAGCCCCAGCTCGCGCAGGGCCTGGGCATCCTGGGCATTGAAGGACAGCGCCGTAGTAAAGGAGCGGATGGCGCCGGCTGTATCGCCGGAGGCCGCCAGCAACTTGCCCACCTCGATATGGGCGCGCGCGTAATCGGCCTTGATGGCAATGGCGGCGCGGAAGGCGGCCAGGGCGGCGCTGGACAGCCGGTCGCGGGTAGCGGCGTCAACGGCGCCGCTACGCAGGGCCAGGCACGACATGCCGAGGTTGAAAAAGGCCGGTTCGTAGCGCGGATTCAGCCGCGTGGTGACCGATTCAAACGCCCGCCGCGCTTCCTCGAACTTCCGCACCCGGTAATAAGCCAGGCCGAGCTGATAGGCATAGAGGTAATTGTTGGGGTCCAGGCGCTGGGCCTGCTCCAACTCGGTCAGCGCCTGGTCAGGCAGGCTGGCGTCGTTATAAATCTTGCCCAGGGTATAGTGGGGAGCGGCGGCGGTGCCGTCGCTGCGGATGGCGTCCTGGGCCGCGCTTTGGGCGGACCGAGCCGCCTGGGCGCCATCGGCCGTCGTCGGCGCGCTGCGGTATTCTTCGTACCAAGCTTCGGCGATGTCGGTATATATCTGGGAGGCAAAGCGCTGCTCGCCGGGCGGCAGGGCATCGGTCGCGGCCTTGAAGGCGGTAGCGGCGGCGCTGTTGTCGCCGCTACTGATGGCGCCGCGCCCTTCCTGCACCAGGCGGTTGACGGTTTCCATCCGGCTGCGCAGTTCCGTGCCGGCCCGGACCAGTTCGGCCTCGCGGGCCGCCCGGGCGGCGGCGGCGGCTTCGGCCTCGGCCTGGCTGCGCGCCGCGGCCTCCGCCCGTTCCCGGGCCGCCACTTCCTGCGCCAGGCGGGCCGCCTCGGCCTGGGCGGCTGCGGCTGCGGCTGCGGCGCCGGCGGGCTGCCCGTTCCCCTGGGCGGCGGCCTGGGCCGCGGCCTGGGCGGCGCTCTGGGCAGCCGACTCGGCCACCGAGGTGGCGGTTCGCTCAAAGGAGCGCCCCAGTTCGCCGAGCGACTCGGCCAGCCCGTCATTCGCCTCATAGCTACCGCCGGCGGCTTGCAGCTTCTCGAGCGCCTCGTCGCGTAGCAGCCGGGCTTCGGCGTCGGCCACGTCGCGGATCAGCAAGTCGTCAAGCAGATCGAGGGCCCGCTCGTACTTCTGGCGGTCGATATATTCCCGGGCCAGGGCCAGCATGTTGCCGCGCTCCTGGTTGCCGGCCTTGGCCACCGCCAGCGCGCCAACCAAGGCCAGCGCCAGGACTATGGCCGCCACGACGGCTACAACGATGATTTTCTTGGTTTGGGTGGTCACAGTAATTCCTTCCATTGCAGATACCAAAAAAACGGGGTTAGCCAGGGCGGCAACCCCGTGACGGTGAGCGGTTTAATCATCCAGCGACAGGTCATCTTCATAACCTTCCACGTCGCCGGAACCGGCCGACAGGTTGGTGGTGGTGGCCGCCGCGTCGAGCAGCGATTGGGTAACCGCGGCTTGCATGGCGGCCCGGGCCTGCTCCTCAGCCTGAGCTTGGGCTTGGCGCAAGGCCTCGACCTGGGCGGCGTCGGCGATTCGGCTGGTCAACAAGTCAACCAAGCGCCGAATTTCCGGCGCTTGTAGGCTGGTCGGGTCGAGCGCCAGGTAATAGCCATAATCGCTGACGGCGGCTGCGGTATCGCCCAGCCGCATCTGGACATTGGCCCGGTTCAGGTAGGCAGGAGCGTAATTCTGGTTGCTGCTGATGGCCTGGTTATAGGATTCCAAGGCAAAGCTGTTGCGATTCTGCATGAAAAAGGCGTTGCCGATATTGAAATGAAACAAATGCTGGTTGACCACCGCCACGGTTAAACCGCGCCGAAAGGCCGTCAAGGCCTCGTCGAACCTGGTCAATTGCAGACAGGCAATGCCCAGATACAAAAAAACGGTCTCGTCGACACCAGCCTGGCGGCTGGCCAGCTCCAGCAAGGGAACCGCTTCGGCCGGCTTGTTGGACATGAATAGATCAAGACCGCGGCTGGCCATATCGTCAGTAGCCGCCAGCGGCTGCGCCAGAAGCGACAGCAACCAGGCCGCTAACAGCCATCGTCCGCTTTTCATCGTGGTCCATCCCTTCCTGACCCCATATCGGCCGCCTATTACCGGCTAAAGAAAACCGATATTGGCCATATTATGGCAATTCCCCCGGTTTTGGGTTACACTATCGGCAGGAAACAGCGACAAGGCGTTCTGGCTTGTCGTAATTCCACCTATTAAAACAGTGTAGCACGCTTGAGCCCTTTTTCAAAGCGTGCTACGATGCCAAGATCAAGGTAGGCTCATGCAAGGGTTGATCGTTCTAATTATCATTGTCGGCGTTGGCGTAGGCGTTCTTGCGGTTTTTGTCATCCGCATGATACTCAGTCCCAAGAAAATTTCGGCTGTCGCCGAACTCATCAGGCAGAATCGCCTGTCGGCCGCCGCCAAAATAATCAAGGCCATCCTGGTCAAGGACCAGAAAAACCCGGTAGCCCACTATTATATGGCTAAGGTTTATCTGGCGGAGTCCAAGGCCGAGCTCGCCCTGATGGAGCTCAAGACGGTCAGTACCATCGGCCAGTTCGACCTGGAAATTCCGGAAAAAGAATTCCGCATTCTTATCGCCAACCTGTATGAACGCTTCGGCCAAGCCGAGGAAGCGCTCAAGGAATTCATCCTGCTGTCTCAAAAAGAGCCGGACAACGCCGAATATTTCTACCAATGCGGCCGGATATTCAATGACCGCGCCAAGACCGACGTAGCCATTAAGTATATCCGTAAAGCCATTGAGCTGGACGCCCGCCACGGCAAGGCCCACTTCACCCTGGGTAGCATCCTGTATAAGACCAAGCACCCAGTCGAAGCCCGGGCCGAATTCGAGTCGGCCTTAAAATTCGATCCATCCAATTATGAATCCTACTACTACCTAGGCAAACTTTTAAAGGAAAACAACGATACTACCGGCGCGTTGTTAGCCTTCGAGCGCGCCCAGAAAAGCCCGGCCTACAAGCTCAAGGCCTTGGTTGAACGCGGCGCTACCTACATCAACCAGGGCTCCTACGAAAACGCCATCATCGAATTGGAGCGGGCCATCAAGCTGGCCAAGGACGACAGCCTCAATGAAGCCATCTACGCGCGTTACTTTCTGGCCGCCTGTTTCGAGAAAACCAAGAATATCGACCTGGCCATCGAAAACTGGGAAAAAATCTACCTGCGCAAGCCCCAGTTCCAGGATGTAGCCGAGAAACTGGCCCAATACCAGGAATATCGGACCGACGATCACATGAAGGATTTCCTGATCTGCAACCAGGAGCAATTCGTTAAAATCTGCAAGGCAATCACCGATAGCGCCTTGTCGATGGCCGTCCACGATACCATCGAAATCACCAATGGCGTCGATTTCATCGCCGTCGAGGGCGAATCCGAAAAATGGCTCGGCGCCAAGAAAATGCCCAAACTGGTCCGGTTCCTGCGTGTGGCCGACAATGTTGACGACACGGCCATCCGCAGCCTGCTGGAAAGCATGAAAAAACTCAACATTATCCGCGGTGTCCTGGTCACCAGTTCCAGTTTTACCCGCACCGCCACCGAATTTGCCGAGAACCGGCCGGTTGAGTTGTACGCCAAGGATCATCTGCAGGAATTCTTAAAAAAAATCTGAGCTTCATGTAACGTTCCCCCGCCCGGCTTGTTGTCTATCCGCATGGCAGCGCACGCTCGGCTGTATCCTCCTTTTCGTGGTGCGCCCCCGGGTTTCCTCCCGGGGGTTCTTTTTAAGGTGGCGACCACCCGGTTCAGGTGGACAGGCCGGACTTGATTGACACAAGTGCCGATTCCATGTATTTTCTTGGTTGATAAATAGTATGCCATGTCAGCCGAGCCGGCGATTCGCATAGTATCAAGGCGAGGAATCCAATTCCAAGGAGCAATTATGGGACAGGTTAGCAAGAACGCCCGTACTTCAAGTACCACCCATCGCTTCTACTGCCCCTGTGGTGGAGAAGTCAAGATGAAGACCCTTTTCGACGATGGCCGCGTCAAGAACATGGCCGAATGCGAAAAGTGCAAGCGCGTTGAGCGTCGCCCCAGCGATTTCAACTAACGCGGTACCAAACTGGTACGCCAAGACCGTCCTCGTGACGGTCTTTTTTTTGGCCGCCGGCTGGTTCAGCTGATTCAGCCGGCCGTCAGAGCGGGCGCCAGAGCGCCAACTGCTGGCTGATCAGCTGCCGGGTTTGTTGCAAACAGGCCAGCATCTGGGTCTTGTCGCCCGGAGCCGGCAAGATGGCGACGACCCGAACCCGGTAGTGGGCTTTAACGGTATTGAATACGATTTTGCGCACCAAAGAGAATTGCCAACCGCCATCGATAGCCACCACCACTATCGGCAGGGGCACGTCTTCGGCCAGCTTGCGGAAGCCGGCCGAGTGAAAAACCTTGACGACGCCATCGTTAGCCCGGGTGCCTTCCGGGAAAATAACCGGGCACCACTGGTCGGCGGCGCAGCGGGCGCCAAAACGGCCCAGCTGGCTCATCACCGTGGCCATTTTACCGGTCCGCCGGACCAAAGCATGTTCTTCCAGCCGTAATATTGAAGAAATCAGCGGTATACCGAGCCCCAGTTCGTATTTGGCCACGAAACGCAGCTCCCGTTGCCCGCGAAAAAAGTCGGTTAGAACCGGGATATCCAGCAAACTCTGATGATTAGCCACCACCAGGAAGCGTTCCGGCAAGGGGGAGCTGACCTTGTCAAACTGAAAGCGGATACCCATGTACTGCCGGAAGGCGGACATCATGATGCGCAGGGTACTGAATTTTAGCCGGGTGATGCCACGCAGTCGGCTGGCCCGGCTGACAAATATCAGGAAGGCGGCTGGAATTTGGTAGATGAGGCAGATTAAAAGCGCGATACTGACAACCAAGATTGATCCCATGCCCCAACTATAAAGGCGCCGGTCCGGATATGCAAGCAGCGCCGCCTCTTCGGCCGGAGCCAAACTTGAAAAACAAATCTTGACATCATTGACGGAATCTGATAATTTCTTACACCGACGTAATTTCCGACCGGCAATGCGTCGCCGTGATTAATCGGGGGCGTGATCGGTTGCCGTGGCAGCTATCATCGACCGAAAACCGGGCTGCTGCCAGGCATTGCCGAGCGCCGGCCACATTCCAGCAGTGCATGCAGCCCAGACGCCGGCCTTCGGCCAGAATGACCGGCCGTCGCGACACGGTTTATATCGTAGGACATGGAGGATACTTTGGCTACTAAACAATCATCCGCAGAGAAGCGCCAGAATCAGAGCGAAAAACGCCGGATTCGCAACAAGCAGGCCAAGAGCAGCGTCCGCACCGCGGCCAAGAAGGTTGTCCTGGCTGCCCAGGCCAAAGACAAGCCGACTGCCGAGGCCGCCCTGCTTGATATGATCAAGCAGATCGACACCGCAGCCCGCAAAGGCATCATCAAGATGAATACCGCGGCCCGCAAGAAATCCCGCATGCAGCGGATGATCAACCTGCTTAACGCCTGATTTCCTGCCTGTATCCCGGTTTGCCAGGCCGGAGCCTCCCACCAGCGGGAGGCTCCCGTTCTGCCTACCAGGCCGCAGGCGGCGGCTCAGTAACCTGCCAGATCGCACGTGTGGAGATGACTATGTCCGGTAAAATAACCAAAGCAGATATCATCGATTCCCTGTATGAAAAAACCACGGTCAGCAAAAAAGACATTCACCTGATAATCGATGGTTTGTTTGACGAGATCAAGGCGGCCATACTCCAGCGGCATATCGTCGAATTGCGCGGATTCGGAACGTTCGAAGTCAAGACGCGGAAAGGGAAGTCCCATGCCCGCAATCCCAAAACCGGCGAGCAGGTTTCGGTACCTGATCATGGGGTGGCCAGCTTCCGACCGGGCCGCGAATTAAAACTGGAAGCCTGGAAAATACTGTCCAACTCCGGCGATGAATAAATTCTGGCGGCAATTACCCGGTAACGCCGGCCTGTTCTGCCTCTCGGTAGCGTTGTATGTCCTGGCTTTCCCGATCGGGAATTTCCAAGGTCTACCGTTACTGGTATTCGTCGCCCTCATTCCCCTCTTTTTCTGGATACAACGCATCCGCTGGTGGGAAGCCCTGCCGGCCGGCCTGGTCTACGGCGCCCTGGTCAATGGCCTGGGCTGTTACTGGCTGCACAATTTCGCGCCGCCCGCCTTGTTCATCGGCATGTTCGTGGCCGCCATCCGCTTTGGCCCGCTCTTCCTGCTGCTGCGCCTGACGGCCAGGCGGCGCTTCGCCCTCCCGGCCGCCATCTTTTTCTGGGCGGCCACCGATATTATTTCCAGCCTATGGTATCTGGCCTACCCCTATATGACCGTGCCCTATGCCCTTTATGAATCGGGTACCGCCCTGTTCATCGCCTCGCTGGGCGGGGTATCGTTGGTCAGCGTGGCCATCGTAACCGTTAATGCCTTTTTCTACCTCGGCCTGCGCGCCTGGCGCCCGCCGGCCTCCCAGCCGGCGGGCGCTTCAGCGGCCTGGCCGCCGGCAAGCAACCTGCTAGGCCAGTGGCGCAGCCTCGGGCCACTCCTAGCTGGCTTGACTGCCAGCCTGCTATTCCTGCTGCCGCCAGTTTCGCCGCCGGCGGCGACCGATGGCCAAAGCCCGCTCTTGCTGGCCGATACCACCCTGCCGCCCTCCCCCGGACGGGTCCGCGTCGCCCTACTGCAACCCGACAACCCGCACCCCCAGCGCGACTACCGAGATTACGGCCTCTGTTTTTCCAATATCCGCCGCCTGAGCGAGCCACTGAAGGACGCGCAACTCGACCTGCTGGTCTGGCATGAGACGGCCGTAGTGCCGGCCATCAGCTGGTACCTGCGCTACCGCCAGCCGCGCGAACTGTACGAGATCGTCCAGGCGGTGGACAGCTACCTGTCCGGCTGGCCGGCGCCGGTGGTGCTGGGCAACGGCTGGGCCGACCCGGCCAACAGCCAGCGCCCGACCCGCCAGAACGTGGCCGTCATGTACCAGAACGGCGGCGAGGCTCAGCGTTACGCCAAGATGAAGCTAGTGCCCTTCTCCGAGCATTTCCCGTACGCCCGCCAATTCCCGGCCCTGGCCGTCTGGCTGGAAGAGCAGTTTGGCCACTTCTGGAAGGCCGGCGTTGAATATACCATCTTCGACACCGGCAAGATCCGCTTTGCCGCGCCGGTCTGCTTCGAGGACTCCTTCGGCCAGCATTTCGCGGCCTACGGCCCGGTCGATTCCTTCGTCGTCCTGACCCAGGATTCCTGGGCCAAGGCCGACGCCATGCAGCTCCAGCACCTGTCGATGTCGGCCTTCCGCGCCGCCGAGAGCGGCCGCATCGTCCTGCGCGTCGCCAACAGCGGCTACACCGCCGGCATCCTGCCCGGCGGCCGCATCGAACACCGGCTGCCGCCCTTCGAGCCAGACAGCCTGATTTTGGACATCGCCACCGGCTACCGCCAAGCGACGGTTTTCATGGCCGTCGGCAAGCACTTTGACAAGGCGGTATTCATCATCGGCACACTGCTCCTGCTGCTGTGCTGCTTGCCTGAAAGCCGATCTAAGCTTGACAAGAACCCCAGTGTATAGGAAGATGAAGGTATGGACACTAAGAAGCGCATCCTGATCGTTGACGATGAACAGATAAATCTCGAATTTTTTGACGTTATGCTTTCCAAGCTCGGTTTTGATATTCATCTGGCCGAAAATGGCCACGAAGCCCTGGAAGCCGTCCGACGCCTGAATCCCGACCTGATAATCCTGGATAACATCATGCCCCGCCTGACCGGCTGGGAAGTGACCAAAATACTTAAAAACGACCCGGAATACAGTCAGTTTGCCGATATCCCGATCATCATGTTCTCGGCCCTGGACGATGTCCGCGACAAAGTCGAAGGCCTGGAACTGGGCGCCGACGATTACATCACCAAGCCCTTCAATTTCACGGAAGTGCTGGCCCGCATCCGGGTGGTGCTGCGGACCCACGACCTCATCAAACAGATCGAAAACCGCGAGCAGCGCATCAATCTAACTGAAAACCTGATGGACACGGTGCGCGAAAGCAGCGCCAAGCTCAAGGCGCAGATCGGCCGACTGGCCGAGCCAGCGCTGGCCGCCGGCGACCGCCAACGTCTGGCCGGCGAATTACTCCAGGCGGTGGAATTGATGGACAACAGCGTCGATAGCCTGCGCAGTCGGTCCGAAGGTTTGAGCCGCCAAGCCACCGACCTCAAGGCGCTACGCCGCAAGGTGCGCAACGAATTACCGCAGCCGGTTTAAGCGCCCGTTGGCCAGCCTCAGTTTCAGGATTTGATTCAAGCCGACCTGTTAGCAAAGGAGCCTGAAAGCTATGATCAGCGAAACGAAAAAACAGGTACTTGAGTTGTACGCCGAGGGCCGCAAACTGTACAAGCTGATGCAATTCCAGGCCGCCGTCGACAAGTTCGGCAAGGCGCTGGAACTTGATCCTAAAGACGGCCCCTCCAAGGTCTATTATGAGCGCTGCAAGTTGTACGCCGCCAATCCGCCGGACGAGGATTGGGATGGCGTCTTTACCATGACCCATAAATGAGACGAGCGGCCGGCTAAACGTTAGCCAACGGCCGCACACCCCGATACCAGGCAAAAGGCAGGAATTTAATGGTCAAGACCTATGGCATCAAAACGGCCGAAGCGGTAACCACCATTTTGGGCAAACAGACCAAATTGAACGGCACGCTACGCTTTGACAGCAGTTTGATGATACGGGGACAGTTTGAAGGCAGCATTGAAGCCAAGGGCTCGCTGTACGTCGCCGATGGCGCGGAAGTGAAAGCCGGGACGATCAAGGCCCTCAATATCGTCATTGCCGGCACCGTTTCCGGCGACATCGAGGCCGTTGATAAGATTGAGCTGCAGAGTAGCGCCCAGGTGAAAGGCAACCTGCGCACCGCCAAGCTGCGTATGGCCGACGGGCTCCACTTTGAGGGCCGTTGCGAGATGCTGACCGACCAGGCCAGCTTCGACCCCTTCTCCCAGAAAAAATGACACTGCCGGCGGTTCTGACCAAGGCGTCGCGCGAGCTGGTGGAATTCTGCCGCCGGCATTCGGTAACGCTGGCCGGAGCCGAGTCCTGCACCGGCGGCCTAGTGGCCGCGGCCATCACCGATATTTCCGGCGCTTCGGCCGTCTTCCAGGGCTGCGTAGTCAGTTATAGCGACAGCGCCAAACGCGACCTGTTGGGCGTTTCCGCCAGCCTTTTGTCCACTGCGGGGGCGGTATCGGAAGCCTGCGCCCGCGCCATGGCCGCTGGTGCCGCCCGAACCCTGGCGGCCGATTTGTGCTGGGCCATCACCGGCATCGCCGGCCCGGAAGGCGGCAGTCCGGACAAGCCGGTCGGGCTGGTCTGGTTCGCCTTCCGGTTCAAAGACCTTTGTTACAGCCGCCGGCAATTGTTTTCCGGCGACCGCTCCGCCATCCGCGAGCAGGCCGCCGGCTACGCGCTACGGGAATTGCTGCGCCTCGGCCAAAGCAGCCTGACGCCGACGCCGGGTCAACAGTAGCCAGGAGTCGGCCGGACTCCAAGGAAAAGCGCCGGCCAACGCTTGACAGACGCGGACAATAGGAGTATCGTCCATACATACATAAAAGAAAGTACTTGGCACGTCTTTTAATCCAGCAATTCTGGATGCAAATACAGTAGCATGGCAGACTGTCGCGGGGATTCCCCGGATCGACGGTATTGCCTTGCGGTGGGATAAAGCGGGTTCACGCCCCTGCCCCCCGCAAGCGGTCGCCGGAAGCAACAATCATACGACAACGGGCCTTTTTGGGTTGCAGCTGCCGGTTTTCTTCCGCCTTCCCGTACAATCACTTTCAACAACTAGATGGAGCATGCAATGGCAGCACTACGCAGGAGCCCTGCAAAAATCACCCTCAATAATGATGGCGATAACACCCAACAGGAACTGGCCCTGATTTCACCAGACAGCGAAATCGTCGCGCCGGAACCCAGCCCGGAGCCCAGCCCGGCCGTGGCCGGCGAACAGCCCGCCAACGACCTAGCGGCTAGCGAGGTCAGTAACGAAGCAAATAATGGCAATGGCAACGGGGATGGCGACGACGACTCCGAGGAGCGCAAGGCCCGGCTCGGCACCAGGAAACGCATTATCCGCCGCCAGCTGAACCGCAGCGAGGAAAGCGAGGGCGACCAGGCCGGTACGGACGAACAACCCGAAACCGTCGCCAGCCAGACTCCGGCCGCGCCGGCGCTGCCGCCGGTCTCGTCCTATGAGGCCGAGCAAAACGGCTCCGGCTACCCGCAGCGCAAAGACCAGCGCAATGGCTTCCGCAGCCGCCTGCCGGAAGATTCGCGCGGCCGCCAGCAGGACGAAATGCGCAACCGCCAGATGGACGACAACCGCAATGGCCAGAAACGCGGCCCGGGCAATGTTCCCGGCTTCATCCATAAACAGGAAAACATGCAGCGCCTGGACAGCCAGCTGCGCGAAGAAAGCAGTCGGCCGGACAACACCGATACCCGCGCCCGGCTGTCCATCAACGACCTGACCGGCATGGGCTTCAAGGAACTGCGCGACCTGGGCGCGGAAACCGGCCTGAACCACGAGGAAATGATGCTGCTGCGCAAGCAGGAGCTGATCTTCCAGATCCTGAAAGCCCACACCGAGCGCGGCGGCATCATCTACGCCTACGGTTCGCTGGAAATCCTGCCCGACGGCTACGGCTTCCTGCGCTCGCCCCAAAACAGTTACCTGCCCGGCACCGACGACATCTACATCAGCCCCAGCCAGATTCGCCTGTTCAACCTTAAGACTGGCGACACGGTCTACGGCCAAATTCGCAGCCCCAAGGAAGGCGAGCGCTTCTTTGCCATGCTGCGCGTCGAGCAGGTCAACTTCGACGAGCCGTCGGTAGCCCAGAACCGCATCCCCTTCGAGAACCTGACGCCGCTCTATCCTGAAGTCCGCTTCAACCTGGAGACGGAAACCAAGGAAACCAGCACCCGCATCATCAACCTGTTCTGCCCCATCGGCAAAGGCCAGCGCGCCCTGATCGTCTCGCCGCCCAAGACCGGCAAGACCATCCTGATGCAGAAGATCGCCAACGCCATTACCACCAACCACCCCGAGACCTACCTGATCGTACTCTTGATCGACGAGCGTCCGGAAGAAGTGACCGATATGGAGCGCACCGTCAAGGCCGAGGTCATCTCGTCCACCTTCGACGAGCAGGCCACGCGCCACGTTCAAGTGGCCGAGATGGTACTGGAGAAGGCCAAGCGCCTGGTGGAGCACGGCAAGGACGTAGTCATCCTCTTGGACTCCATTACCCGCCTGGCCCGCGCCTACAACCAGACCGTTCCCACCTCGGGCAAGATCCTGTCCGGCGGCGTCGACTCCAACGCCCTGCACAAGCCCAAGCGCTTCTTCGGCGCCGCCCGCAACATCGAACAAGGCGGCTCGCTGACCATCATCGCCACCGCCCTGGTGGACACCGGCTCGCGCATGGACGAGGTCATCTTCGAGGAATTCAAGGGCACCGGCAACATGGAAATCAACCTGGACCGGCGCATGTCCGACCGTCGCCTCTTCCCGGCCATCAACATCAAGAAATCCGGCACCCGCAAGGAAGAGCTGCTCCTGACCGAGGAAGAACTGCAAAAAATCTGGGTGCTGCGCAAGGTCATCAGCCCGATGGACGATTTGGAGATCATGGAGCTGCTGATTGACAAAATGATGAAAAGCAGGAATAATGAAGCGTTTTTGAAGATGATGAACACGCCGGTGGGCGATTGACGCCGAGCTGCCATCAGCTACAAATATGGTCGGTACAGGCTAACCTGCACCGGCAACCGTCATCAGCCGGTTTTCTGGCATCGATGAGCACGCAAGGAGCTACGCATGAAGAGTGGTATTCATCCCAAGTATGAAATGACGACCATCACCTGCGCCTGCGGCAATGTCATTGAGACCCGTTCGACGGTAAAGAACATCCAGGTGGAAATTTGTTCCGCTTGCCACCCTTTCTTTACCGGCAAACAGAAACTCGTAGACACTGCCGGACGCGTTGATCGCTTCCGCAAGAAGTACGGCATCAAGGAGTAATCCTGCCCGGTACTTCCCGATAAGGCCGTTTTCCCCTGGGAGAACGGCTTTTATTATTACCAATCGCGTAGGAGCCCCAAACCGTGCCAGCCAGCAACCTGCCCATCCTGAAAGCCAACAGCCAGCGTTTCTTTCGTAAAGCCAGCCTGGCCGGACTGCTACTGGTTACGGCCGCCCTGCTGTTGGCCTACACCCTACCTACCCCGGCGGCCGCCCCGCCAGCCGCAGCCAACCAGACCGCCAACCAAGTACCCGGTCCAGCTCTCGCCACCGCCGCTTCCAGCCAAGCCCTGGCCGACCTGGCCGCAGCCCTGCGCCTCGATGGCCTAGCCAGCCTGGCGGACCACGACCTGCAAGCCGGGGCCAAGGCTTTCGCCTTGGCGGTCAATGAGCGCGGCGGCGACAGCGCGGCTGCCCTGCGCTTGATCCTGCCGTCCAATAATTGGTTCCAGGCCAGGATGATTACCCCGGCCGATGAGGAACCCCTGCGCTGGGACGCCCTGAATTCGCGGCGGTACGGCCGCGCCTACCGCATTCTCCAGGCCCAGGTGCCCAGCAGCCGGCTACAAGCCGGAGCGCTGCAACGCCTGCTAAATGCCGTCTGGCAGGACCTGGCGGCGGTCGCCGCCTTGGCAGCCGGCCCGGCGCCAGTCATGGCCAGGGCGGATCAATGGCTGCCCCTGGAACGCTTGCTCAACAACTCCCACCGCTATGCGCTGGACATCTTCTTTACGCGGGTGGAACGCACCGGCGCGGCCGAATCCGGCCCAGACATCCACAGCCTGACGCGTGGCATCGTCGTGGCCTGCGCGGCCGACTGGGAGGGGGGGGCCAGCATGGCCAGCTACTTAACCGGGGGTCTGTCCCCCAAGGCCGGCAACGGCGTTATCGTCTACACGCCGGATACCGGCCGCTACCATGCCTACTTTCATATGAGCACCATCGCGGTGGAGCGCGGCCAACTGGTGGCCGCCGGGCAGAGGCTGGGGCGCGGCGGCAATACCGGCATCAATGCCCGCAGCCGCGGCCACGGCGAACACCTCCATATCGAGATCCATGAGGCCGACGGCCGAACATGGACCAACCGCGAGCTTTGGAAACTCCTGACAAATCTGCGCTGATATCTGTTTTTTTGGAGAAACGGCAGTATACTATCAGAGAAGGCCGACAACAGCCGGCTGACTTCAATAGCGCATGCAATGCGACAACCCGACCGAGAGGCGGGCCATACAGGAGGTTTCCATGAAACGTTTTATCGCCATTCTGATGATTTGCTTGATTGGCAGTGTAGCCTTCGCCCAGGATCTGGTGGCTTTGCAGGAAGGCGTCGTGGCCTTCGCCGATGACCTGGCCATCGTCATGGCGGCCAGCTCCAGCATCGGCAACCAGTGGTCCGATGGCTTTATCGGCCAGTTCCTGCACCTCGGCGCCGGCCTCTCCCTCGGCGCCATTGGCCTGCAGAGCGCCGTGCTCGCGGAATTGATCGCCACCACCGGTCTGACTATTCCCGGCGAGTTACAGACCTACGTCGACCAATACGGCCTACCCTTCCCGGCCGCGGCGCTCAGCGCCAAGCTGGGCGGATTCCTCCTGCCCTTCGACATGGGCGTCAAGGCCATGATCATGCCCGAAGAGGTCGCCGGCATCCTGAGCGAACAGGGAATCGCCATGAATTACTACCTCTTAGGCGCCAATGTCCGCTACGCCGTTATCCAGGAAGCCGGCATCATCCCGGAAATCGTGCTGGGCCTGGCTTACAACCGCCTGGCCGGCAACATCGGCATGACCATGGCTAGCGGCAGCATGGATTACAGCTTCGATATCCCGTCCCCTCATCCCGACGCCGGCACCCACACCATCAGCGTCACCAACCCGACCATGGCCTTTAATTTTACCACCGACAACTACGAATTGTCGGCCCAGATTTCCAAGAAGATCCTCTTCCTGCGTCCCTATCTCGGCGGCTCGGCCAGCATCGGCCGCTCCGCCGTCACCGGTGGCCTGGACGCCGACATGCTCTATGACGACAACCCGATTACCGCCGAACAGTACGCTGAAATCGTGGCCGCCATGGAAGCCGGCGGTCTGGAGGCCCCCATCATCAATGCCGAAGGCTTCGCCTTCGAGAGCATCGTGGACAGCAGTTTCGCCGATCCGCAGCTGCGCGTCTACGGCGGCCTGTCCGTCGAGCTCTTGATTATCGTGCTTGACGCCTCGGTCATGTGGCTGCCAGTCAGCAACAACTTCGGCTTCACGGTCATGGCCCGCGTCCAGTTCTGATTAAGCCGGCGGCAGCCAACCGTGATAGTCGCCGCCAATCGCGCCACTAAGAAAAGCCGGGCTTGTCGCCCGGCTTTTCTTAGCAAGGTGTTGAAAAACGCGAATGCGGCTTTTCAACACTTCAAAAGCTGGTACAATTACGCAGCATAGCGCAAGCTATGCGAGGAATTGTTAAGGTTGTTGAGAAAGCAACCGGCTTTTTCAACAACCTGTTAGTGGTCAGCAATTTTCCAGATAAAGCCGCTCACACGCCCAAGGCGATGGCCAGGACCTCTTCCATGCGGTCCACCGGATGAAAGCTGATACCCTTGCGGACATGCTCGGGAATATCCTCCAGATCCTTTTCGTTGGTCCGCGGGATGATGATATCCTTGATCTTGTTGCGTCGGGCGGCCACCGTTTTCTCGCGCAGACCACCGATGGGCAGCACCTGGCCGGTCAACGATAGCTCGCCGGTCATGGCCAGCCGTGCCTTGACAGTCTTACCTAGCACCAGAGACACCAAGGCCGTGGCCATGGTCACGCCGGCGCTGGGACCGTCCTTGGGAGTGGCGCCCTCCGGAATGTGCAAGTGAATCTGGCGCTCTTCAAAGTAGCTGGCGGCGATACCGAACTTCTCGGCCACGTAATGGCGCACCCAGGTATAGGCGATGCCGGTCGATTCCTGCATCACCGACCCCATTTGGCCGGAAATTTTGAAGCCTTCCTTGCCGGGATTGGCCACCGCCTCGATAATCAGGGTATCGCCGCCCATGCTGGTCCAGGCCAAGCCGACGGCCATACCGGGCATGGAGGCCAGCTTGACTTCGTCGGCATCAAAGCGCGGCTGACCCAGGTACTTTTCCAAGGATGGTTTGTCGATGGTGAAGCGCTCGGGGGCCTTGCCCTGCTCGACCTCGGCCAGCACCAATTGGGTGGCCAATTTGCGGTGGATACGGTCCAGCAGCTTCTCGAAATTGCGTACGCCGGCCTCGCGGGCATAGCCCTCGGCGATGGCGGACAAAGCATCGCGGGTGTACTTCACCTGACTCTTGCGCAAGCCGGTGGCGGCCAGGCTTTTCGGGATAAGGTAAGTCTTGGCGATTTCCAGCTTTTCGCTGTCGATATAGCCCGGAATATGGATGATTTCCATACGGTCGCGCAACGGTCCGGGAATGGTATCGAGCGTGTTGGCGGTAACGATGAAAAAGACATTGGACACGTCAAAGGGCAGATCCAGGTAATGGTCGCGGAAGGCGTGGTTCTGTTCAGGATCCAGCACCTCGAGCATGGCGCTGGACGGGTCGCCCTGAAAGCTGGAACCCATCTTGTCGATCTCGTCGATCATGAAGACCGGCGCCCGCGTCTTGGAAATCTTGAGTCCCTGGAGGATTTTGCCCGGCAAGGCGCCGACGTAGGTGCGGCGATGTCCCTTAATCTCGGCCTCGTCGCGCATGCCACCGACCGAGAAGCGGAAAAACTCCTTACCGAGGGCCCGCGCCACCGACCGGCCGACGCTGGTCTTGCCGACGCCCGGCGGGCCGACCAGGCAGAGGATTGAGCCCTTGGTATCTTTCTTGAGCTTGCGCACCGCCAGGTACTCGATAATGCGATCCTTGACCTCCTTGAGGCCGTAGTGGTCGGTTTCCAGAATCTGGCGCGCCTGCTTCATATCAAAGTCGTTGTTGACCGGAGCCTGCCAGGGCAGGGCGCAGACCAGCTCCAGCCAATTGCGGGTAACGATGAACTCGCTGGAATTAGGGTCCATCAGGGAGAATTTCTCCAATTCCTGCTCGACCAACTCCTTGATCTCGCCAGAAAATTTGAAAGCGTCGATTTTCTCGCGGAAGCGCTGAAAATCGGAGGTTTTAGCGTCACTGGGCAGGCCCAATTCCTGCTTGATGGCCTTGAGCTCTTCTTTGAGAAAGTAATCGCGTTGGCTCTTGTCGATCTTCTCGTTGATTTCCTGCTGCACCCGCTTCTGAATGCGCAGCAATTCCTGCTCGCGCTTGATGGACAACAGGACGCGTTCCATCCGATTGCGGATGTCGGTCAGCTCCAGGATCTTCTGTTGCTCGTGTTTCTCGATATTGAGGATACTGGCGATAAAATCGGCTATCTTGCCGGGGTGGTCGATGTTGATCATGTTGAGGCGCATTTCTTCGGAAAACAGCGGGTTGTTTTCCGACACTTGCTTCATCTCCGACAAGAGCGCCCGGGTGAGGGCCTTGACCTCGTCGGTACTCTCGTTGGTATCGTCCAGATACTCGACGGCGGCGACGATGGGCAGCTCCTTGGACAGGATCTTCTTGATCTTGAAGCGCTTCAGGGTGGAGATGAAGATGTTAAGCGACCCGTCAGGCAGGTTGATACGTTTGACGATCTTGGCCACCGTACCGACGTGGTGCAGATCGACGGCCGTCGGTTTATCGACCTCGTCGCGCACCAGTACCAGGCCGATCATGCCGTCGGACTGAACAGCCTCGCTGGCCGTATTGATGTCCGCGGCGCTCGTTAGCATGATGGGCGTGAAGATACCCGGAAAAATCGGCTTGCCATTGAGGGGAATGATCGGCAACTTATTAGGCAACATCATCTCGATAGGGATGAGTTCAGTCTCTGACATGGCTTGTCCTCTTCTGTTGTGATGGCGACGCTGCTGACTCTGCAGCTTGAACCGGCTACTCGGTGGTCATGGCCAGTAGCACCGCCCGATTATCCAACCCTGATGAATATCACTGTTTATCAGTAAAATATAGAGTCTTTGGCGCTAAGATCAAGCCTTTTGATCAACTTTTTTGTAGTTTCAAACAGAAGGGAAGCGGCTTTGCCAGTTTTCGGTTGTATACCGGGATGGAGACCCATAGCGAAGCTACAAGAGCAGGCCAGGTAGAGTGTGCAACAAGGCTGGATCGATACGCATCCCGGGCACCTGGATGGCATGCTCCGCTACCCGGTTGGCGAAACGCATCGCCCGGGCCAGGGGGTAAGTTTCCAGGATGGCATGCAAGAACCCGGCCGCGAACGCATCGCCGGCGCCGGTGGCGTCGAGCGGCTTGATGGCCCGCACCGGGCTCTCGATTACCTCACCGCCGCGCAGACAGACGGCGCCCGCCTGCCCGCGCTTGACGATGATGCTGGCCCGCATACTGGCGGCGAAGGCCGGCAACGTGGTATCGACCGGACCGCCGGCCAGAGCCTGGAATTCGTCTTCATTCATGAAAACCCAGGTGCAATAATCCCGGATGAGGGCCGCGAACAAGTCGCGGTTCTGTTCGGTAACCCGTCGCCCGCCAACGTCAAAGGAAATGCGCAGGCCGCGGCCGTGGGCGGTTTGAATCAAAGCCAGCAGGGTATCCGGCCGGGCGGCCAGAAAGCCGTCGACATGAAGGACGCTGGCGCCCTCAAAGAAAGCGGCCGGCAGCCGGTTTACCTGGAGACCGGAAGCGATGCCGGGACAGACTACGATAGTGCGCTGGCCCTGCTCGTCGATCAAAGCGCAAAAGACTCCGGTTAGCCCAGCCTGCCGCTGCAGAAAAGCGGTAACGCCGGCCGCGCTCAAGTTAGCCTGGTAAAAGTCGGCCGCCGCGTCATCACCAATACTGCCGGCAAAAACGCTGACCTGGCCCAGCGCACTGAGCACCCGCGCCGTATTGGCCGCCCCGCCGCCCGCCGTCCGGAAAGCATCCGCCAGGTCAGGCAAAAGCGCCATCAAGCTGGCGTGGTCGACATGGTTGGTGGAACCCGGCGCAAAACCGCAGCGTTGGACATACTCCGCCCGGACAAAAGCATTGATATCCAGTAAAGCGTTGCCGGCGCATGCGATTTTTGCCACTCTGATCCGTCTCCTGTGTACCGTAATACTTCATATATCGGTAAAAATTGGCAGCGACAATAGCAGCGACAATAGCAGCGACAATAGCCACGACGACACCACGCTCCGGCCAACGCCACATTATTGACCAACCCACCCCCTCCATGCTACTTTTCAACCCTCGGGCGCTTAGCTCAGTTGGTTAGAGCGCCTGGTTTACACCCAGGATGTCGGGGGTTCGAGTCCCTCAGCGCCCATAAAAACCCGAATGGCCTCTGGCCGTTCGGGTTTTTATTATTAGCAGGTTGTTGAAAAAGCCGGTTGCTTTCTCAACAACCTTAACAATTCCTCGCATAGCTTGCGCTATGCTGCGTAATTGTACCGGCTTTTGAAGTGTTGAAAAGCCGCATCCGCGTTTTTCAACACCCTGTTAGGGCGCTGAGGGACTCGATGGGTAGCTTGCGCCGCACAGGCGCGAAAAGGCGCCATGGATGGCGCCGACAGCGAAGTGCCCCGGCCCGGAAGCCCGAGACAGGATGTCGAGGGCTGGAGGGCGAGTCCCTCAGCGCCCAGAATGCAGAATCTGGTAACCTCGTGGCCGTTTGATTAATTCACTACGAATCGCAGCTACGCCTCACCGCTCAAGCCAGGCCCAGCTTGCGTTTGCGGTTCTCGAGCACCATACCGACCGCGCAATTGGCCAGCTCGAGCACACAGGGGGCAACGAGACGATATTCCACCTGGGTGCCACGTTTCTCATCATCGATCAGACCGGCCTCTTTAAGCTGGGAGAGGTGTTTTGAAGCGACTGATTTATCGATACCCACTTCGACGGCCAGTTCGCAGACGCACCAGGAGCGAGTCTTGAGCCTATCCAGCAATTGAATGCGCACGGGGTGAGCCAAGGCTTTAAACATGTACGACTGGAGTTCATAGCGCGTTTTTTCTTCTTCGGTCATGCTCATATAGTTGCAATACTTTGAAACATTGTCAATATCAAAATTGAATAAATGGAAGAATAGTTAAAAATGCGGCATAGCGACTCATCGTTGCAAGTTTTGGAAACAATTCACTAAAATTCGCTTGACATTTCTGTGCAATGTTTCCATTATTAGCAACAAGAGGTCTGCATGGAAACAATCTTACTGTACGGGATAGCCGCCCTGGCTTTGTTCTTTTCCCTAATCAAAGATAAACAGAAAACAAAAACCGCCCTTAAAAAAGCCTGGAAGGCTTTTGAAGGGATACTTCCGCAATTCATTAACGTCCTTTTCTTTGTGGCCACGGTGCTGGCCATAGTGGACACGGCTACCATTTCACGGGTCCTGGGCAGCGGCTCGGGCTTTCTGGGCATCATCGGCGCTTCGTTGATCGGTGCCATCACCCTGATTCCCGGCTTTGTGGCCTTCCCGGCGGCGGCAGCCTTGCTGCACAACGGCGCGGGGGCAACCCAAGTAGCGGCCTTTGTCTCAAGCCTGATGATGGTCGGGGTGGTCACCCTCCCCATGGAGATCAAATACTTTGGCAAGCGGGTGGCCATTCTACGCAATGTGTTGGCCTGGCTTTTCTCCATACTGGCAGCCTTCTTTGTCGGCTGGGTAGTAATGTTATGAATAAATCATTCAAGCGCTACCTGTCGACCATCGTCATCAGCCTGGCCTTTATCGCCTTCATCGTCTTCTTCCCGGCCTGGCGCGACAAGGCGGTGACATCCATCTTCTTCCAGACTAAAACCATGCTGTTGGTTATACCACCGATCTTCATTCTGCTTGGCTTGTTTGACGTCTGGATACCGCGTGAAAAAATGACCCGCTACATGGGTACGGGTTCCGGTTTCAAGGGCACGGGGCTGGCTTTTCTGCTTGGCTCTTTTGCGGCCGGGCCGCTTTACGGCGCCTTCCCTTTCGCGGCGGTGTTGATGAAAAAAGGCGCCAGTTTCACCAACATCCTGATTTTTATCGGGGCTTGGTCAACTACCAAGATACCGATGCTGCTTTTCGAGATGGCCGCCCTGGGTAAGCGCTTTGCGCTATCCCGTTTGGCCATCGATATCGTCGGTATTATCATTATAGCTGGCGCCATCAAACTGGCTGTACCCAAAAAAGAAATGACCCGCCTGTACGACCAGGCGGAGCAGATAGATTGAGACAGGTTGTTGAAAAAGCCGATTGCTTTATCAACAACCTTAACAATTTTCGCCAGGATACTGGCGCTCGCATACTTATCGGTATGCTACGCAATTGTAGTTATTTTGGAAGTATTGAAAAGCCGCATTCGCGTTTTTCAACACCCTAATTGCACTATAGGAGGTATGATAAAAAGACTACCGGGAGTAGGTAAATCGGGTTATCCTGTTCGGACAACCGGCAGGGGAAGGCTATAGCTCGCCATTTT
>Ga0154383_144_pt1 | contig 36088 bp, 29 predicted proteins | sample RifGroB1_FD_105627 | JGI IMG/M metagenome (GOLD analysis project Ga0154383, IMG submission 105627) | Spirochaetes bacterium GWB1_60_80
TAAATCACCCCATGGTAGAGTCTACTCACAGGGCTAGATTTTACTTATGAGTCAACCACTTTTTTTCGGCTAGATTAATTATGAGTCAATGCGCCGGCTTGCCAAAGGCCGGGCCGTCCGCTACACTGCGCGAATGACGACCTTCCCCGACAAGGCGCCGAACTGCCTGGCCTGCCGCCACTTCAAGGTCAGCTGGGACGCCGCCTTCCCCCGCTCCTGCCGGCAGTTCGGCATCAAGTCGCGCCAACTACCCAGCATCGAAGTCTTCCGCGCCACCGGCCAGCATTGCCCGGTCTTCGAGCGCAACCCGGCCTACCGCGAGACGTGACCAAAACTCGGTCGACCAGAACTCGGTCGACCAGAACTCGGTCGACCAGAACTCGGTCGAGCCGCGCCGGGCAAGCCTCCAGTCGACTCTTGTCGACCAGGTGGCCAGCAGCCTATACTCCGCCTACCATGCAGGCAATCCTCGAACAGATTTGGCGGGAGTCCCTCCCAGCCGCGGCCGCCGGCAAACTGGCCAGCTACATCCCCGCCCTCACCCAAGCCGACCCAGCCAGCCTCGGCCTGGCCATCACCACCCGCGACGGGCAAAGCTTCACGGCCGGGGCGGCCGAGCGCAAGTTCACCGTCCAGAGCATCTCCAAAGTGCTGGCGCTGGCCTACGTCATCGCCGAACGGGGAACGGCAACCGTCTTCAGCCGGGTCGGCAAGGAGCCGACCGGCGACCCCTTCAATTCGATTATCCGCCTGGAGACCAGCGCCCGGCGCAAGCCCTTCAATCCCTTCATCAACGCCGGCGCCATCGTGGTATCCGGCCTGATGCCCGGCGCTTCGACCGGACAGCGCATCGAAGGCTTCTGCGATTTCGTGGCCGCTCTGGTCGGCGCCCAGGCCGTCGTCCTGGACGCCGCCGTCTACCAGTCGGAAAAGACGACGGCGGCGCGCAACCGGGCCATCGCCTGGTTCCTGAAGGAATTGTCACTGATTGAAGGCGATGTCGAGGAAACGCTCGATGTTTATTTCCGGCAGTGCGCCGTGTTGTTGGACGCCGTGCAGCTGTCGCGTATCGGCGCCATACTGGCCCTGGACGGCTTCGATCCAGTCCTCCAGCGGCAGATGCTGGCCACCGGCCAGGCCCGCCTCATCAAGAGCCTGATGATTACCTGCGGCCTGTACGATGGCTCGGGCGAATTCGCCTTCGATGTCGGCATCCCGGCCAAAAGCGGCGTCGGCGGCGGCATCCTGGCCACGGTGCGCGACCGCCTGGGCATTGGCGTCTACGGGCCGGCCCTCGACGAGCGCGGCAACTCCTGCGCCGGCCTAGAGGCTTTGCGCCGCCTGTCCGACCGGCTCGACCTGCGCGTGCTTTAGAAGTCTGTCGGATCCTAGCCGCGATAGCGCAGCAGGACGGCGGTAACGTCGTCGGCGATGCGCGCGCCGGAGGTATGGAAACGCCACTCCTGCATGATAAAGTTAAGGGCGCTCTTGGCGTCTTCGGACGGCGCGCTGGACAGGGCGGTAATAACGCCATCCAGGCCGAACTCCTCGCCGTCGACATTGCGCTGCTCGCTGACGCCGTCGGTATAGATCAAGAGCGAGTCGCCCGGATTAAGCTTGAAGCGGATCGACTTATAAGGCACAGCCAGACCACCGCGGCCGATCGGGAAACCCTTGTAGGCATCAACGCCTTTCGGCTTCAGCTCCACCGCCCGCGGCCGGCCTAGCCCGCGGTACAAAATCTCGGTGTGGGCGGCGCTGGTGTATTCCACGTAGCCGGCCTCGTTGAGGCGCAGCAAGGCGACCGTCAGGTAATTGTCGACCGCTTCCAGCTCGGCTATCAATTCCTCGTTGATGGCGTCCATCACCTTGCCCAGGCTCAGGTTGCGGTATTCGTAGAAATTGCGGTGAAAGACCGAACGCGCCAGCACCGTAACCAGGCCGCTGGCGATGCCGTGGCCGGAAACGTCGCCTACGACCAAGCCGTCCAGGGTATCGGCTTGGCTGGTATAGAAATCGAAGAAGTCACCGGAAATGCCGGCTGCCGGCAGCAGCACGAAGGAGGCCTCCCAGCGGCTGGTGCGTGGCTGCTCCTTGGGGAAGAAGCCCTGTTGTACCTGGACGGCCATGCGCATGTCGGTGGCCGCCGCCTCGTTGGCACCCTTGAGCCGGGCGCTGGCCTCGGACAGCTTGACGTTCAGGTCGTCCTGCTCCTTCATCCGGTCTTCCAGCTGGTGGGTACGGCTCTGGACCTTGTTCTCCAGCACCACGTTGATGGCCGCCACCTCGCCGTAGACGTGCACGAACTGCGCCGCCAGGACGGTGGCCGCGCCGAAGGTCAGGGCGAAGAAGCCGTACTGGGCGATACTCTCGAAGACGCCGGTGGTGAAACTGAGCACGTTGAGGGCGGTGGTGGCGCCGATGACGGCGATGCCGAGCGCCAGCTTGGCGGCATTGAGTCGCCGCAGGCTCCGAAAAAAAATCAGAAAATAATTACGTCGGCCTTTAGCGGTGCGCCGGTAATGCCGCCATGACCGCCGCATGGGCAGCACCAGATCCATCACCAGGACGTAGGCCGCCGGCAGGAAGGCCACGACGCTCCAGATGAACTGGACGGTCTCCTTGGGAATGATGAATTGCAAAATCAGGGGAATCACGGCGGCGGCGCTAAACAGCTTGGTGAACAAGGTGGTGTGGTTGCGCACCGCGGTATCGAAAAAGGCCAGGAAGGCCGGCACCAGGGCGATCAGCGACATGATCTCGAGGCTTTTGACCACGGCGCTATTGATGATGATATCGTGGACGATATAGGTGCGGCAGAAGAGGTGCAAGGCCAGCAGGCCGATGCCGATCGAGTACATCAGGTAGGCCCGGTTGCGGCGCCGCAGCAGATAGAGCACGAAGTGGTAGACGGCGAAGAAGGCGTAGGCGCCGATAAAGGCCAGCTGCACGTACTGCTCGCGCATCGTCACGATATTTTCGTAAGTATCAATCACGTAAGGCCCGGGCATGAAGAAGCCGGTGCGGTGATCCTGCGGGTCGCCTTCGATCATGAAGGCCAGTACGTTGAGGCCTTCGGTCAGCTGGGTGCTGGCGATATCGACGATGGCGCCGCGCACCGCCCGCTCGACGCCCTCCTCGACGCTCAGGTAGCCGAAGCTGGCCTCGTTGCGGAAAATGGTGCCGTTAACGTAGACCTGCCAATTGGTGCCGACGCCGGCCAGGAAAAGGCCAATGCCGCTTTTCGATTCGATCAGCTCGCGCGGGGCGTCGAAGGGAATCAGGATGGTGTATTGATGGACCGGATTCTTGCGGAAATTGAGCAGGTCCATCTCGAAGCGGAATTCCTGCGGGATGTCGTTGAGCAGAAACGACCGGTTGCTGATGCCTTCAAACTGCATAAAATAAGTAACCGGGATGGCGCCGACCATGATCGGCCGGTTGCCCGGATTTGGCGGCAGTTCGACCAGGGTTGGATCGTCCGGGTTGAAGCCGCGCAGCAGCGAGGTGGCATTGAATCCGTCCTGCACGAAGGCTGGCAGGGCCGTCAGGTCGACCCGCTGGGCATGGAGGGCCGCCAGGCAGCCAAAGGCGAAGCATATCAATCCGGCAACACTGCGTCTCATCATTCCCCCTGCAGGCGGTTCAAGGCGTCCCGCAACTCGGCCGCCCGCTCGTAATCTTCGCTCTCCACGGCGTGACCCAAGGCTGTTTCCAGCGCTTGACGCTTTTCTTCAAGCGTACCGGCGGCCGGTTCACTGCTGCCCCCCGAGCTGACCGGCTCGTCGACCGACCCGATGCCCTGCCCGAAGCTCTGCCGGCTGACATCGCGGATCATGTCCACCGGCATGCCGGCCTGCTCGATGACGGCCTCGGCTATGAAGATGCGCGCGCCGGCCCGCAAGGCCAGGGCCAGGGCATCCGAAGGCCGGGCGTCGATGACCTGGTCGACCTGCCCTTGCCGGACAATCAGCCGGGCATAATAGGTGCCGTCCACCAGATCGTTGATCTCGATCTGCAGCAAACTGGCATCCAGCTTGCCCAGTACCGCCAGCAAGAGATCGTGCGTCAGCGGCCGCGTCAACTCAATGTGGCCGAGGGCAATCAGGATGGCCTGGGTCTCGAGCTGGCCGATAAAAATCGGCACCACCGTGTCCGAGGCCTTGGGGCGTACGAATACCACGTTGCCCTGCTCGGTCTGTGCGACGGTCCAGATATCGGCTTCCACCAGTGTATTGGCACTCATAACGTATGGTACTATTATACGTGGCGTAGCCGACAAATAAAAGCCCTTTCCCGGCTTCAGGTTCATTATCGGCTAGTTGAAGCGCAAACCGCAGCCCTAGGCGCTATTTTGGGAGGAAGACAGGCACGATGGCACGAAATTCATACGAAAAAGCCGACTTCTGGGCCTTGAAGGCCAGAAAAGAAGGCTACCCGGCACGCAGCGTCTACAAGTTGGCCGAGATTGCCCAAAAATTCGGTATCTTCAAACCAGGCTACCGCATTCTGGATATTGGGGCGGCGCCGGGTAGCTGGAGTCTGTGGCTGCTGCGCCAAATGGGCGGCCAGGGCTTCCTGGCGGCGGTCGACTTGTCGCCCTTGGCCATCAGCGGCCCGGCCGACCAATTTTCCTTCATGCAAGGCGACTTGTACAGCCCAGCCGTCCGGCAGCGCCTGCGCGGCTTCGGCCCCTATAACGCCATCATTTCGGACGCGGCGCCGGCCACCAGCGGCAACCGCTCGCTGGATACCGACCGTTCCGAGGCCATCGTCGAGGCTGTCCTGGATTACGCCGAAGAAATGCTGGTAACGGGCGGTAATGTCGTCTGCAAATTATTCATCGGCGGCGGCCAGCGGGCGCTCTTGGACCGCATGAAGCTGAGCTTTCAGACCGCCCGGGCCTTCAAGCCCGAAGCCTGCCGCCAGGAAAGTTTCGAGACCTTCCTGGTCGGCCTGAACCGCCGCCCAGCACCGCCTTTAACAGGTTGTTGAAAAAGCCGGTTGCTTTCTCAACAACCTTAACAATTCCTCGCATAGCTTGCGCTATGCTGCGTAATTGTACCGGCTTTTGAAGTGTTGAAAAGCCGCATCCGCGTTTTTCAACACCCTGTTAAGGCCCTGATTTGCGGCTTTCTATATAGGTGATCAATTCCGCCGTGCCGGCCTGGCTGAACAGCAAGGCGCGGAAAGCCGACTCCGAGCAGAGCCCGGCGATGGTCGACAGGATGGCCAGGTGAGCCTGGCGGCTGGCCGAAACCAGGAAAAAAGCCGCTTTTACCGACTCGACCGACTCGACCGACTCGACAGACTCATCCTTGCCCCAGGCCAAGGCGTACCGCGGATAGGCGACCGCTACCAGGCTATCGGCCTCACTACTAATAAGCAGACTGGCCGGATGCGGCAGGGCGATGCCCAGGCCGATGGCAGTTGAAGCCGAGGCCTCCCGCGCCAGGGTTTCGCGCAGCAGCGCCGCCCGGTCCAGGCCGGCTGGCAAGCTCAGGCCCTGCACGGTTTCGCGGATAAACTGCTCGGGAGAGCCCGACGCGATGTTGTACCACACCCCGCCCCTGCGCAATAATTCTGCCAGCACAGCCTACCCCCCCCGCCACCGGATTTTGTCTCCAATAGCTCGATAACAGCTTACGTTGAACTGTCCCCTTTGGCAAGTAGCCGAAACAGGCCCCGGCGGCTTGAAGCGAGCCGGCCAGCGGCCACCGCTAACGCATTATCCGTAACAAAATAGCCGAATCAGACTTTGGTAGTAGCAGCAGACGCCAAAATGCGTTATTTTAAGCTCTGCCCACTCAGTAAAACTAGGTTTGAATCGACCGAGCTGCGGCGCGGTTACGGTTCAAGACACACAGGAGTATTGTATGACCAGACAAAATCTTTTCCGAACCGGGCGCTTCCTGGCGGCTGGGCTTGTTTTGGCCCTGCTGGCCGGCTCGTTGCTAGCCTGTATCGGCACACCCAATCCGCCTATCACCGGCCAGCCTCAGGCCGGCAGCGCCTTGCCCGCCAGCATTAGCTATAAGCCGGAAGACCCGCTACCGCTGGCGCCGGAACTGTCCCGAGCCACCCTGCCCAATGGCCTGACCACCTATGTGCGCTTCAATGGTAATCCGGGTGGACGCATTATCCTGTACCTGGTGATAGCGGCCGGCTCGGCCGACGAAACCGAGGAGCAGCTGGGTTACGCCCATTTCATCGAGCACATGGCCTTCAACGGCAGCGCCAGCTTCCCGAAAAACGAGCTGGTCAATTACCTGCGCTCCATCGGCATCCGCTTTGGCGCCGAGATCAACGCCTACACCAGCCGCGAAAACACCGTCTTCCAGCTGGAAATTCCGACCGACCAGCGCCAATACCTGGAAACCGGCCTGCAAGTGCTGCGGGACTGGGCCACGGCCATCACCTTTGACCCGGCCGAAGTCGAAAAGGAAAAAGGCGTCATCCTCGAAGAAATGCGGCTGCGCCTGAACCCGCATGAGGCCGCCCGCAACGCCGAGTTGCCGGTCTTGCTGGGCGATTCCCGGCACGCCTTCCGCGACCCGATCGGCAGCGAAGCCAGCATTCGCAACGCCACGGCCGAATCGCTGCGCGCCTTTTTCAGCGAACACTACCGGCCGGAGCGCATGGCGGTCATCGCCGTCGGCGACCTCAACCACGGCACCATGGTCCGGACCCTGCGCGAAACCTTCAATTTCACCAATGCCGACGGCCAGACCAAGCCGCGCAACTTCTATCCGGTACTGCCGGCGGCCGAACTGGCGCTGCTGGCCAGCATCAATGACGATTTTGACCAGGCCATCGTCCAGTACCAGAAGGTCGTCCCCTACCGGCCGGAAACCACCATCGCCGATTACTACCAACTGATGATCAACCGGGTGGCGGTGGAGGCTATCCGCCTGCGCCTGGCCAACCTGACCCGCTCCACCGACGTGCCCTGGCTGTCGGCCAGCTTTTCCAGTGATTACTTTTTCGGCCTGACCCGGATCTACAACTTCTCCCTGAGCGCCAACCCGGGCGAAGAAGTGCGGGCCTTCAGCCAGCTGGCCACCGAGGTGGAACGCATCCGCCAGCACGGCTTTACGGCCAGCGAAGTGCAGCGCACCATCGATATGTGGCGCACCTGGCTAACCACCCTGGACATCGAGGACCAGGACGTGCGCAGCGACAGCTTCGCCGATGAGTACGTGCGCAACTTCATGTACGGCGAACCGGTGCCCGGCATCGTCAACGAACGGGTCTACATCCGCGACAGCCTGGATAGAATGACCCCGGCCAGCCTGCTGGCCGAAGCCCGACGCATCCTGAGCAACGACGAGGGCTTCGTCTCGGTGCGCACTACGCGCGGTCTCTGGAACAGCCAGCTGACTCGCCCGGTCTTCGACCAAGCCTTGGCCCAGGCTCGCCAGCAAGCGCTGACTGCCCTGGCGGACGGCGCCGGCCAGATCGGCCTGTTCGACAACCTGCCGAAACCGGGTCGCATCACGGGACAGGCCGCCCTGCCGGACGATATCCAGGAATTCCGCCTGTCCAACGGCGCCCGCGTCCTACTCAAGCCGACGCTGTTTGACCGCGACACCGTCCGATTCCTGGCTTTTGCCGAAGGCGGCTACACCAGCTGGCCGGCCGAGCTGCACGACAGCCTGTCACTGGCGCCCAGTTTGCTGGGCAGCGCCGGCTACGGCCAGCTGGACTCCCTGGCTTTCGATACCGTCACGGCCGCCTACCGCGCCAACCTCAGCTGGGGCTTCGACCAGGACGTGCGCCTGATTCATGGCGAAACCACCCGCCAGGACCTGGCCGCCATGTTGCGTCTGGTCTACCTGCTGGCGGCCGAACCCGGCCAGGACGTCGACTCCTTCAACCGCCAGCGCGACCTGCTGGCCAGCCAGTTTGTCGGCTATGCCAACGACCCGGACTACCGCTTCCAGACCGCCTGGAACCGTCACCTCTACGGCGACAACCCGCGGCTGGCCGGCCTGTCGGCCGACGTCGTCCGCGCCATCGACTTTGCCAGCACCCGTCAGGCCGTGCTGGACGGTTTTGCCAACGCGGCGGCCTTTACCTACGTCCTGATCGGCGACTTCAGCATCGAGGAAGTCAAACCGCTGCTTGAGCAGCACCTCGGCGCCATCCCGGCCGGGCAGTCCCATCCTAGTCAGCTGCTTAATCCGCTGACCCCGCGCGCCGACGGCAACGGCCGCCACGATTTCGCCTATGCCCGCGAGCCGCGCTCCAGCGTCCGCATGGTCTGGTCGGCCCCGGCCGAATGGTCGTACGACCGCCAGAAGACCCTGGAATACCTGACCTACGCCCTCAATAACCGCCTGCTGGACGCCCTGCGCGAAGACCTGGGCGGCACCTACGTGGTCAGTGTGGACAGCGACTTCCGCCGCTCGCCGGTCAGCCAGTTCTCGGTCATCGTCTCCTTCGACACTCACCCCGACAAGGTGGACAGCCTGGTGGCCGAGGTGGACCGCGAGATTGCCAGCCTGCTCCAGGACGGCCTACCGGCCATGTACATCCAGCAGATTCGCGCCGCCGTCGGCCGCAGCCTGCAAGGCCGTCAGAACACCAACGAATTCTGGTTGGGCGGCCTCTTGCAGGCCATGATAAACGGCCAGGACTTTAACCTAAGCCAGCGCGAGCTGGCCACCGTTAACCTGGTCGACGGCGAGACCTTCCGCAGCTTGGCGGCCGAAGTCTTCCAATCCGGCCAGCGCTTCGTCTACGTCATGAAGCCGCAAGCCGACTAACGCGACTCTGCCCACTGTTTAAAAAGACCGGTCAGCGCCTGGGCGTTAGCCGGTCTTTTTTGGCTGCCTGATACCGACAAGCTCAGATAAACGGTATGTATTTGAAAAGAATCACCACCCCGACCATCACCGGCAGGGCGGGCAAAAAGTCGCCGGTCTTGATCTTCTTGAGCTCGAGCAGATTGAGGCCGATCATGATGACCAGGGCGCCGCCGATGGCCGAAAGCTCGGTCAAGAGCTCGGCCGAGACCAGCGGCTTCAGCCAGGTGGACAATAGGGTCAGGCCACCCTGGTAGACCAGCACCGACAGGGCGGAGAAGCCGACGCCGATGCCCATGGCGCCGGTAAACATGATGGCGATGAAACCATCCATGACGCTCTTTGTTATAAGCAACGTGTAGTCGCCCTCGGCGCCGGCCTTGAAGGAGCCAACCAGGGCCATGGCGCCGACGCAGAACAAGACCGAGGCGTTGAGGAAACCGTAGGCGAAACTGGCCCGGGGCACGCTTGGGGCCGACTGGCCCGCGTCAACCGTCAGAGCGGCTGCGCCGGCCCGGCCAGCCTGGTCGGCCTGGTCGGCCTGGCCAAAGCGCTTGCCCAGCCAGACGCCCAGGCGGAAGATGGCGGCCTCGATGCCCAGGGCGTTGCCGATCAGGCCGCCGATAATCAGGCTGAGGGCCAAGGCGATCGGCTGCTGGCCGCCCAAGGCCAGCGAGAAGCCGATGATCAGGGATATAACGCCGGTGGCCGCGAAAATGAGCTGGCGGGCGGCTTCGGACAAGCCTTTGCGTAAAAGCAGGCCGATAATGGTACCAAGTATGATGGTGCCGACATTGATGAAGGTGGCAATCATTTCGTTCTCCTTGACCGGTGGCGAATGATTGGATAGTATGCTACAATAAAGCGCTTGAACAAGAGCGAACGCTGCCCGGCAGCGACAGGAAAGGCAGGCCATGACCAATCCGTCGACCGAACGAGACGTGACCAACGCGTCGGCAATCGGCAAAATCTTCTGCGCCAATTGCATTCATTGCAAGCTGGTGCCCGCGCCGGCCGGACAGGGACGCTACTACCTGCGCGTCCGCTGCGCCGAAGGCAAATGGCTCAAAAAATCCGGCGAGGAGAAAATATACAAGTATTTTACCGTGGCCCAACGCAGTATCCCCCATTGCCAGAGCTACGTCGATATGGGCGAAGGCCCCGAATTCCTGCGCGATCTGCGGACCAGCCTGCCGGGCGTGGACGAAATCTACCAGGTACCGCAAGGAGACAACACATGAAACTGCGCACCCTTCTTACCCTTGGCCTGATGGCCGGACTCGTCGCCCTGGCCGGATCGGCCTGTACCTCCACCCCACCCGAACCGGCCGTGGTCGAGAATCTGTCGGCGCCGGAAATGGTGCAACGCGCCCAGGAACGCAGCGACCTTAACGATTACGAAGGCGCCGCCCTCTGGTATACGGCCGCCATCGAGAAATTCGCCGACGATGTCAACATCGTCACCATGTGCCGCTACGAAATCGCCTTCCTGCGTTACAAGCAGGGCAAGTACGACGAAGCCCGGCAATTGTTCCAGGCGCTGATCGACGACTACAACGGCCCGGACGGACGCAACATGCCGCCGCGCTTCTTTGCCCTGGCCCAGCGCGTCCTGCAGGGCATGGAAAACCAGTAGACCGCGGCGCCTCCCAGTTCGTTCCCTGCCCTAGCAGGGTGTTGAAAAACGCGGATGCGGCTTTTCAACACTTCAAAAGCCGGTACAATTACGCAGCATAGCGCAAGCTATGCGAGGAATTGTTAAGGTTGTTGAGAAAGCAACCGGCTTTTTCAACAACCTGCTAGCCGTCCGCGCGCCTGCCCGGACGGCCATTACTTGTCGAAGCCGCTCAAATGATCTAAAATAAACCCGACTGGCTGCCGGTCGATCGGCCAACGGCCAATCCGCCCAGACGAGGAGTGGCCCATGCTCAAGGAATTCACTTCGCTGCGCCAACATGACCATGGATGGCGACGTTTATTTTTCGATGATTTTTTCGATCTCTATATCTGGTATGACCAGCCCCATGGCTCCATCACCGGCTTCCAGCTGGTCTATAATAAAGCCGAAAACCCCCACTCGCTCACCTGGTTGGCCGCCGAAGGCTACCTCCATAACCGCATCGACGAGGGCGAAAAACCAGGCTTGGGCATGAAAATGTCACCCATCCTGGTGCCCGACGGCTTGTTTGACCGGGTGAGCGTCGCCGCCCGGCTGGAAACGGCCATTGAACCGCTGGAGGCGGCCATCAAAGGCCTGGTATTGCGGCGGATCGGCGAATTTGACAACGACAAACTGAGGAGTATGTTTTGAAACAGATTTACGCTTGCCCCTACCAGGAGGAGGCGCTGGTCCTGAAAAGCCTGCTGGAATCGGCCGGTATCACGGTCGAACTGCTATCCGGCGGCAAGCTGGACTTCAACCCGCTCTTCGATGTCGAGATCAACGGCTGCCTTTTGCGGGTTCCGGACGAATTTGAAGCCGATGCCCTGGTACTGGTGGCCGACTATCGCCGCACCCGGACCGACGCTGCGGCCAAGGCGGCGACGCTGGCCAAGCCGTTAACCAAGCCGCTGGGTAACGCTGGCCGGGCCACAAACGCGGCTGACCAGTTCGCCGCACCAGCCGCCGACGCCGACGGGACGCTGGCTGCGGCGACCATCGCCGGGCTGTGCCGGGTGGCCGAATTGGCCGCCCGGCAAGCCGTTGCCCACCGCCGGGCCTTGCACGCCATTCCCGAGGCCGGGCTGGACTTGCCGGACACCGTCGCCTACATCCGCGCCGCCTTGCAGGCCGCCGGCTTGCAGCCGCGCGACTGCGGCCACGGCCTGATAGCCGACGTCGGCGCCAAGGGACCGCTCATTGCCATCCGGGCCGACATGGACGGCTTACCGATGGCCGAGGCCACAGGTTTGGCCTTCGCCAGCCGCCGACCAGGCTTCATGCACGCCTGCGGCCACGACGCCCACTCCGGCGCCCTGTTGGCCGTGGCCGAGCAGTTCGCCAGCCGACCGCCGGAAGGCTACCGCCTGCGTTTCATCTTCCAGGCCGGCGAGGAAGGCTTCTTCGGCGCCCGCCACATGATTGATAACGGCTGCCTGGACGGCCTGAGCGCCATCGTCGGCGCCCACGTCGGCGACCTGTCCGAAGAACTGGGCCCCGGCCAGGCCGGCTTCATGGCCGGCCCGATGATGGCCGCCAGCGACCGCTTCGAGGCCAGCTTCACCGGTTCGGGCGGCCACGGCTCGGCGCCGCACCAGACCGTTGATCCCATCCCAGCTTTAGCCCAGTTCGTCATGGCCGCCCAGGTCATCCGCAGCCGCCAGCCCGACCAGCGACACCCCCTGGTGCTCAGCATCTGCCAAGTGGCCGGCGGCAGCGCCTTCAACATCATCCCGGACCGCGCCAGCTGCCTGGGCACCGCCCGGACCTTCGCGGCCGCCGACCAGGCACTGTTACGCCATAGCCTGGAAAAGGCCGGCCACGGCTTGGCCGCGGCCTACGGCCTGACTTTTCAACTGAACTGGATGGATGGCTATCCGGCCCTGGTCAACGACGCCGCCGCCACCGGCCAGGTAAGGGCAGCGGTGGAAGCGGCCTTCGGGCCGGGCGGCACCAGGCTGATGACGGCCCCGAGCATGGGCGGCGAGGATTTCGCCTACTACCTGCAGCAGGTGCCGGGCTGTTTCTGGTTCCTGAATACCCAGAACCCGGCGGCCGGCATAGTCCACCCCAACCACCACAGCCACTTCACCGTCGACGAAGCCCTGCTGCCGCGCCTGATGCTCGGCAACCTGGCCGGCGCCGCCGCCTTGGCCGCCGCCGCGATTAGGGGTTGACGACCGTCACCTGCTGGATGACCACCGGCGTCACCGGGACGTTCTGGTAGCCGCCGCGGTTGGCGGTGCGTACCTTCTCGATGGCCAGCACCACGTCCAGGCCTTCCACCACGCGGCCGAAGACGGCATAGCCCCAACCCTGCGCCGTGGCGGCGGTGTAGTTGAGGAAGGCGTTGTCGGCGGTATTGATGAAAAACTGGCTGGTGGCGGAATTCGGCACGTTGGTGCGGGCCATGGCGATGCTGCCCCGGATATTGGGCAGGCCGTTGTTGGCCTCGTTCTGGATCGGCGCCAAGCTCGGCTGCTGCGCCATCTCGGCATTGAAGCCGCCGCCCTGGATCATGAAATTGGGGATTACCCGGTGGAAGATAGTGCCGTTGTAAGCGCCGGCGTTGACATAGGCCAGGAAGTTGGCGACCGTCAGCGGCGCCTTGTCGCGATACAGGTCCAGGACGATTGCGCCCTGACTGGTTTGGATGCGCACCCGCACCGTCGCGCCGGTCCACTGGCCGGCGGTTGGCGGCGTAGTCACCTGTTGCAGGGTAGTCTGGGCGGCCAGCAAGACCGTCATCAACCCGAACAGCAGTACAAAAACCGTCATTCTTCGTTTCATTCAAGACTCCTTTCCATGGCGGCGGCCTTTGAAAAAGCCGCGAATAAATGGCTTAACAGGGTGTTGAAAAACGCGGATGCGGCTTTTCAACACTTCAAAAGCCGGTACAATTACGCAGCATAGCGCAAGCTATGCGAGGAATTGTTAAGGTTGTTGAGAAAGCAACCGGCTTTTTCAACAACCTGTTAACGCTTACGGATATAAATCAGCTTGCCCTGGTCGACCAGGTTGGCGCGCTCTTCGACCTCGAACCAGCCGCAATTCTTGATTAGCTCGCCCAGCTTGCGGAAGCCATAATTGCGCGGGTCGAACTCCGGCTGGCGGTTGGCGATGTACTGCCCGACCGAGCCGAGATAGGCCCAGCCGGACTCGTCGGCCGAATCCTCCACCGCCGCCACCAGCCAGTTGCGCAGCTTCTTGTCCAGCTTGAGGTCCTGGTCGACCGGCTTCTTGCGCGCCGTCTCCTTGTCTTTGGTGGCGACCACTTCCTCGTCCGGCGTACGCAGGATTTCGGTATAGGTAAATTTGTCGCAGGCCGCCACGAAGGGCTTAGGCGTCTTGCGTTCGCCGAAGCCCAGCACCAGCTTGCCGGCTTCGCGCAGCCGGGCCGCCAGCCGGGTAAAGTCCGAGTCGCTGGACACCACGCAGAAACCGTCCAGCTTTTCGGTGTACAGAAGGTCCATGGCGTCGATAATCATGGCGCTGTCGGTGGCGTTCTTGCCGGTGGTGTAGGAAAACTGCTGAATCGGCTGGATGGCGTAGGACAACAGACGCTCCTTCCAGTGCTTCAGGTTGGTGGTGGTCCAGTCGCCGTAAATGCGCTTGACGCTGGCCACCCCGTATTTGGCCACTTCGGCCAGCAGGCCCTCGGTGATGGGGGCCTGGGTGTTATCGGCATCGATCAGCACGGCCAGCTTGAGCTGGTGTCCGGTCTCGGCCTTCAGTGCAACAGCCATGGTTTCTCCTGTCGGCGGCAAGCGGCCGCCCTTTAAAATTAGGTAATCATTCTATCAAGCCCGGTCAGAGGCCGAGCAGCAAGCGTACCTTGGACAGTAGGCGCACGGCCACGGCGCGCCGCTCGCCAGACTTGCCCAGGGGAGCGTATTCCAGCGCCATGCCATCGCCGGCCTTGCCCAGGGCCAGCACCCGCCCCGTGCAGGTCAGGCGCTCGCCGTCGGGGCCGGTCCAGGACAGGTCCACCGGCAGCTTCTCCTGGCTGGCCCGTTCCAACAGCCGCAGCTTGCCTGGATAATCCATGGCGCCGGCCACCAGTTCGGAAAAGCCGTCCGCGGCCGGCAGTTGCTGGCGGTTGACGATGATCCGGCTGGCAATCCGCTCGGCCAGCACTTCCCGCACCGCCGCATCGTAGCCGCGCCCAGCCAATTCCGCCAGCAGGCTGTCCAGCCGGACCTGCACCGCCTGGTCGTTCCGGGCCAGGTCGGAGGGGGCGGCCGCAAAGGCCGGAAAGCCGGCGGCCAGCTCGCCTGTGAGGCTGGCATCCGCAGTGCCGCCAGCCTCAGCCAGGTTGGCGGCGCCGTCTACGGCCGGATTGCCAAAGATTTGCCGGGCCAGGCACAGATCATCGGCGCTGAGGCGCGAAAGGCCGCCGCGCGGCCGGCCGACCCCGCCATGCAATTGCCCGCGCACGTCGGTATGGATGCCCAGGCTGGACAGGTGCTTTTCGGCCTCCAGCAGGCTGTCGACATTTAGCAGGTAAACGCCAGGCGCCAGTTTTTCGCGGACTAGCGTCTCGCCGGCCGGCGCGTGGTCGAGCAGCCCGGACAGATGTTCGTCCAGCACCACCACAAAGCCCTGACGCAAGCGTACCGCCGAGAATTCCCGATACCAGGAGGCTAACGAAAAGCCGAGGCTCTGCGGCAAGTTTCGGCCGGCCAGCACCTGCCAGCGTTGGACATAGTCATCCAACCCATAACCGAAACCGAAGGCCGCCAGGGCGGCCGACTTGTCCAGCCGACCGGTCCAGACCAGTTCGACGCGCAGCGGATGGCACATCATGGCCACCCAGGCTTCGGCCTGGGCCGGCGCGCCGGGCAGGAGCTGAACTTCGTGTGAATTCTCGATAACAACGCTGCCCGCCGCAGCCGCCAGCGGATCGGCGCCGTCGCCGGGCGCGGCCGGCGCCGCCACGGCCTTGGCGCACTCGGCCAGCAGGTCCTCCAGCCAAACCGAAGCCTGCCAGCCGGACAAGCCGTACACCAGCAGGCCGGAGCGCTGCAAGGCGCTGACCACCAAGGCGGCCAGCTCGCCGAGACGGTCCGGCGGCAAGACCGGCGCCGAAGTCCCGTGATGGCCTTTTTGGGCATGGCCAGGCAGGCCGCTGGCCGGCGAGTTACCGAGTTGCCGCCGCAGGCAGACCAGGGCCAGACGCTGGCAATCGGCCTCGCTGAGGCCGTAGTGGCGGGGCCAGATCTGCAGCAGGCGGTGCAGCAGCCGAACGGTATCCACGGCGCTGGCTGGGAAGGCGGCCAGCGGCTCGCTGCCGGCCAATACGGCCAGCACCGTGTAGGCGCCAAAACAGCGGGCCAATTCCAGGAAAGCGGCCGGTTCGGGAACCACCACCGTCTCGTCGACCAAATGGAGGGCGCCGCACTGCTGCAAGGCAGACAGCCAGAACAGCAGTTCGTCGCGATCGGCGGCCAGTTCGGCGCCGCCCAGGTGGGTCAGGAAGGTTTCGGTTTTTTTGCCCGGCAGGCCGGCGCGCCGAAAGAACGGCCGAACGTGGGTGACGGCCGACATCAGCAGCAGGCAGCGCCGCCAGGGCGAGAGCCGCTGGCCGGCCAGGGCCGGCGCGCTCGGGTCGAAGGTTTTGGCCTGAGCAAAAAGATGGTCCGAACTCAAGCCGGCGACGATTTTTTCGTGCAGCACCGGATTGCAGAATACCAGCTGGCGGCCGTCGGGCAAGAGGCGGACGTGGATCAGCAAGCGTTCCTGCAGCTGCTCAAGGCTGGCCTGGGCTTGCCGCTCCGCCCAATGGCTGTCCGGGTCGGCCGCGCCGGCCGCCAGCAGGCCGGGCGGCAGGGGGCCGCCATAGTGTAGAATGGCTAGCAGTCGCAATTCGTGCCCGTACAGCGTGCCGATGATGGCTTCGCCATTCTCCGGCCGGCGCAGCCACGCCTCCAGGCTGGAGGCCAGTTGATGCTTGTTGAACGGCGTCTTGACCGGTCCCAAATAACGGCGGGCGGCCGCCAACAGCCGGTCGCCGGTATCGCCAATCAGCCAATCCCGCCAGGCTTTCAGTTCGTCTGCGCCCATTCGTCCGTCTCCCAGGCCTCGATGGTATAGCGGTAACCCTGCTCGGTCAGGAAGCGCCGCCGGTTGTCGGCGAAGTCTTCCTCCACGGTATAGCGCGATACCAGCGAATAGAAATATGAATTCTTTTCTTTAGGGCGCAGGATACGGCCCAGCCGCTGCGCTTCTTCCTGGCGCGAGCCAAAGGTGCCGGAAATCTGGATGGCCACCGAGGCATCCGGCAGGTCAATGGCGAAATTCGCCACCTTCGACACCACAATCACCTTGACCTCGCCCCTGCGGAAGGCCTCATAGATGCGCTCGCGCTCGGCATTGGGGGTAGCCCCGGTAATCAGCGGCGCGTGGAGCTCCTTGGCCAGCCGGGTAAGCTGTTGGATGAACTGACCGATGATCATCACCAGTTCGGTGCTGTGATTGTCCAGCAGTTCGTGGATGACCCGCGTCTTGACCAGGTTCTCGGCCGCGATGCGGTGCCGCTCGCGTTGGCTGGCGGCGGCGTAGCGCATCCGGTCGTGATCCAAGACCGGCACCCGGATCTCGCGGCAGAAGGCGGCGGCGATGAAGCCCTTGGCCTCGAGTTCCTTCCAAGGCACGTCGTAGCGCTTGGGGCCGATCAGGCTGAAGACATCCTCCTGCAGGCCGTCCTCGCGGATCAGGGTGGCGGTCAGCCCCAGGCGGCGAATGGCCTGGATTTCGGCCACCACCCGGAAAACCGGCGCCGGCAGCAGGTGAACCTCGTCGTAGATGATAAGCCCCCAGCGCTCGCGGCGGAAGAGGTCGAAATGCGGGAAGTCGGCGTGCTTGTCCGGACGCCAGGTCAGCACTTGGTAGGTGGCTACGGTGATCGGCCGGATCTGCTTGGCCGACCCGGTATACTCGCCGATGTCTTCGGCCGGGATATCGGTCTTGTCGATCAGTTCGTCGATCCACTGATGCACCGCCGCCACATTAGTGGTGACGATCAGGGTCTTGGCGGCGATGCTGCGGGCGATGGCCATGCCGACGACGGTCTTGCCGGCGCCGCAAGGCATGACGACGACGCCATAGCCGGTGCCCGGCAGCTTGCGGCCGATGAAGGCGTCCAGGGCGTCTTGCTGGTAAGGCCGCAGCCCAAAGGCTTGTCCGTTGTCGAGCTCGGTGCGCAGATTAAAATGGTAGGGGTCGCCGATCTGCAAGGGCGCCAAGTCCATGGCCGGCCAGCCTATCTTGATGAGTTCGCGCTTGACGGTTCCCCGGTCCACTAGCTGCAACTGGAAATGGTCGGCCTGGGCCGCCAAAAGGCCGCCCAGTTTGCGGCTGCCGCTAATCTCGGCCCGCACAAAGGGATCGTCGCAACGCAGCACTAGGCTGCCCTCGGTCTCGCCTGAATCGATGGTGATGCGGCCGAAGCGGCCCATGGTAGCCTGGACCGACTGGGCCAGGGAAACCGGCAGCTCGTAGCGGCTATAGCGGCGCAGGGTTTCGACGACGGCCTCGGGCGTCAGGCCGGCGCTGGCGGCGTTCCAGAGCGACAAGGCATCCAGCCGATAGCTATGAAAATGCTCGGGGCTCTTTTCCAGGGTGGCGAAGGCCGACAGAGCCGCCCGGGCTTCCTCGAAGGCCGGATCATGGGCGTCGAGCAGCAGGGACTGGTCGCTTTGGGCTATCAGCGGACGCGTATTTACCATCGGTCAGTTATAGCACGAAGGCCGCTCTAGCCGCAAGCATAAGGTCCAAGGAGGGATCAGGTAATTCTTTCGCTCGAAAAACAAAACTCCATTTTGTCATGATGCTCACTACCGAAACGGTTGACAAGAAGTAAAATTGATATTAAATTACCTATATACCGTTCACTCGATAGAACGAACCTCATTCGGCATCTGAAAATTTCAGGAATGCCACGTCGCCACGTTCCTAATGGAGGAAAACATGCTCAAGAAACTGCTGCTCCTGCCCTTGGCCATCCTGCTCCTGGCTGGTTGCGCCAGGACCTTGGAAAGCGCTACCGCCACCAACTACTTCGTCGCCCATCAAGGCGGCTACATCGGCGAATCCACCGTCACCGTTGATAAAGACCAGAACGTCGCCGCCGCCAGCTTTGCCGAGTGGCAGGGTCCGGGCGGCTGGGCCGAGAACAACTCACCCGACGGTACAACCCTGGTCGACGGCGCCGTGGTGCGCGTGGCGGATCCCCTGGCCAATACCGGCCACAGCGATCCGGCCATCAAGGGCTACATGTTCTACATCTACAACGTCCAGAATGGCCTTGGCGTCTGGTCCCAGTTCACCCCCGGCGCCGAGGGCTTTGCCCGCCCCAGCCGCCAGTTCGAGCGTGACTTCGAAGGCCTGATGGGCAACCCGATCCGCGCCGCCGCCTACGTCGCCGCCGCCCGGGCCGATACCCTGGTTAACGTGACCATCGACGGCCTGACCGTCACCGTTGGCCGCCCGGCTTCCCAGACCGTGCACTATGGTCACATGAACAAGGCTGACCCGACTGCCACCTATATGCCGCTAAACGCCAATGCTATCGGCTACCGTTACAACTACCAGGCCACCATCGACTTCTTTATGGCCAATCCGGCCGCCAACTACGCCGCCTTCACCATGGTCAAGGCCAAGATCGCCCTGACCGAAGACAAGGCCATTGACGCCAATGCCGACGTCGCCGCCTATACCGCCGCCGACGATAGCGTCTACATGGTAGCCGACGCTGTTTCCGGCGCTACCTATTCCGATTTCCCGCACTACGCCCTCGAGCTGCAGGCCGCCTACAAGATGGCCATCGCCGCCCAGTTGGTCGCTTTCCAGAAGTAAGACCGCGCCGCGCGGCACCTTCCGTAATTACCAGGCGGGTAGCCGGCACCCTGTGGTCCCGGCTACCCGTTTTTTAAGCCGCCTCCGGGCGCAACCGGCCTTTGGGCCGGACAAACGTGCTGCGGCGCTGCCGAAAAGGATCGTGATGAGTCTAAAAAGCTATCTGAAACTGGTCGAGATCCAGACCAAGGTCGCCAGCGTCATTCCCTTCCTGGCGGGCAGCCTGTACGCGCGCGGCCGCTTTGGCGCCATTGACTGGGTCAACGCCGGCCTGATGCTGGTGGCCCTGTTGGCTATCGATATGGCTACCACCGCCGGCAACAATTACATGGATTACAAACGGGCCTTTCAACGGCACGGCTTTGGCTACGAGGTGCACAATGCCATCGTCCGTGACGGCATGTCCGAAGGTTTCGTCAAGCTGGTACTGATCCTGTTGCTGGCCGTGGCCACTGCTTTCGGCCTACTCCTGACCGCCCGGACCGACCTTTTGGTACTGGCGCTTGGCATCGGGGCTGGCCTGGTCGGCTTCCTCTATTCCTTCGGCCCGGTTCCCATCTCGCGCACCCCTTTCGGCGAACTGTTTTCCGGCGGCGTCATGGGCCTCCTCATTCCCTTCATCGCGGTCTACATTCAGGCTCCGGCCGGTTCCCTGCTGAGCTGGAACTGGACAGCGGCCAGTCTGCAACTGAACCTGAACTGGCCCGAACTACTGTACCTAGCCCTAGTCGACCTGCCCCTTTTCGGCGGCATCGCCAATATTATGTTGGCCAATAACCTGTGCGACCAGGCTGAAGACCTGGCCAACCGGCGCTACACCCTGCCGCACTTCGTCGGCACCAAGGCTGGCTTGCTCCTATTCGCCGCCCTCTACGCCATCGGCAGCCTGGCGGCGCTTAGCCTGGTGATCCTAGGCGTTTTCCCCTGGTGGTTCCTGGCCTTCGGCCTGACCATCGTCCCGGTAGCCGGCAACGTGCGGCGCTTTTTCGCCAAACAAAGCAAGGCCGAGACCTTCGCCCTGTCCGTCAAGAATTTCGTCCTGCAGGGCTTGGCCCTCTGCCTGCTACTGCTGGCCAGAGTCTTTATACAGTGAATCAACTGTCAGTCCGGGCAATCCCGGCCGGACTGGTTTAAGATACGGGTATCGTTGGAACATCCTGAAAAGCCCCAGGCCAGGCCAGCACCGCGCAACCGGTGGCAGGGCAGTGTGGGCACCAAGAGCGCAAGGAGCTGAACATGAGCGACCAAACCAGAATTGTCATCCTCGGTGGCGGCTACGCCGGCGTCGAGGCGGCCAAGAAACTGCACAAGCGCTACAAACGCCGCACCAATATTAACATCACGCTGATCGACCGAAATCCCTACCATACGCTGATGACCGAGCTGCACGAGATCGCCGGCAGCCGCACCGAGCCGGAAGCCGTCCAGATCAGCTACAAACGCATCTTCGCCGGCACCAAGGTCAAGGTGATCATCGACGAGATCGACGGCATCGACTTCCAGCAACGACGCCTCAAGTCAGGCATCGCGACCTACGACTACGATTACCTGGTGCTGGCCACTGGCGGCCATCCGGAATTCTTCGGCGTGCCCGGCATCCAGCAGCATTCCTTTACGCTCTGGTCGCTGGAAGACGCCATCCGCATCCGCGAACACGTCGAGCTGATGTTCCGCGCCGCCGCCAAGGAGCCGAATCACGACAAGAAACGCAAGCAGCTGACCTTCGTGGTGGCCGGCGCCGGCTTTACCGGCATCGAGCTGATCGGCGAACTGATGGAGCGGGCCGACGTCCTCTGCCGCAAGTACCACATCGACCGCGCTGCGGTCAAGTTGATGGTGGTGGAAGCCCTGCCCCACATCCTGCCCATCCTGGCCGAGAAGCCGCGCGCGAAGGCCAAGAAGTACATGGAAAAACGCGGCGTGGAAATATTGACCAGCGCCCCCATCGTCAAAGGCGAAAAAGGCCGCTACATCCTCAAGGACAATCGAGTCATCGAAGCCGAAACCTTCGTCTGGACCTGCGGCGTGCAGGGTTCGGAATTCACCGCCAAGATCAACCTGACCAAAGGCCGGGTTTCCAACGACAAGTGCTCGGTGGCCACGCCCGAAGGCATCCACGGCATGGCGGCCTGCTACTTCGACGAGGAAGAAAAGAACATCGTCGGCGAACGCGGCCGCATCCTGGTCAACGAGAATATGCAATCGGTCGACCATCCCAACGTCTACCTGGCCGGCGACATGATCTGGTTCCTCAAAGACGAGAAGGTGATGCCGCAGATCGTCGAAAACGCCCTGCAGAGCGCCGCTACCGCTGCCGCCAACATCGCCGCCCAGATTGACAAGATGGCCGCCAAGCCCTACCAGCCCAAGTTCCACGGCTTCATGATTTCAATTGGCAGTCGCTTTGCGGTGGCCTCGGTCATGAACATGAACCTGGCCGGCTTCTCGGCCATGGCCCTCAAGCACTTCGTCAACCTGCATTATCTGTGGGGCTTGGCCGGCTTCAACGCCTGCTGGGCCTACCTCTGGGAAGAGTTCCTCGACGTCAAGAATAAGCGCAGCCTAATCCACGGCCACGGCGCCGCCCGGATCCCGGCCTTCTTCGCCCTGCCGGCCCGCTTGTGGCTGGGCCTGATCTGGGTCATGGAAGGCGTTAACAAGATCGGCGAAGGCTGGCTGAAGTTCGACAAATCGCGTTCCACCTGGATGTTCAGCCGCGGCGTCGTCCAGGCTGGCAGCCCGACGGCGGCCGTCAGCGCCGGCAACGTGGTGGTGACCAGTGCCCAAACCGCGGCCGACGCCGCCACGGCGGCCACCGACGCCGGCTGGGAAACCGGCGCTGCCGCTGTCGAGGCCACCGGCGACACCCTCGTCGTGGTGGGCAACGCCGTCAGATCCAGCGCCCAGACCGTCCTCAAGAAAGTCTGGGACCTGGACAAGCCCATCCTGTCGCCCGATTCCGGCCTGGTCACCTGGTTCCGTACCACCTTCATGGATGGCATGGCCGCGCACCTCAACTTCGCCGCCTTCCAGGTAATGATCGTCTCGGTTGAGATCCTAATCGGCCTGGCCCTGATGAGCGGCCTGCTGACCTTCCCGGCGGCCGGCCTGTCCATCATCATGTGCCTGGTCTTTACCCTGTCGGGTATGTTTACCTGGAACCAGCTGTGGTTCGTCTTCCTGGCCATCGTCATGATGGGCGGCGCCGGACACGCCTTGGGGCTGGATCACTACGCCCTCCCCTGGGTCAAGGACCGTTGGAACTCCAGCAAGCTAGCCCAGCGCAGCTACCTGTATTCAGGCGAGCCGCGGCTGCGCAAGAAAAAGCGTTAAGGTAGTTGCCCTGAAAAAGCCAGAAAAAGCCGCCAGCCTTGACGCCATCTATAACCATGGCTGGGTCAAGGCCGAGTTGGCCTACGTCCGGTACTTGATGCGGGGCTTGTTCGAGGCCGAAGCCCGCCTGTCGCCCTTGGTGGCGCCAGCCCTGCACAGCATGACCATCGCCTCCGGCAAGCTGCTCCGCCCCTTTCTGGTTTTGCTCGGCGCCAGGCTGGTGAGCGGGCCAGACGGCGACTACGGCCGTTTACCAGCCCCGCCGACCGCCTTCGACGATTCGATCCTGCCGCGGCTGACCGAGAGCATCTTCAGCCAAATGCGGCGGCACGGCGTCAAGCGGCCAGAGGACATCGATACCAGCTGGCGCGCTGCGCCGGCCTTCCCGGGCGGCCTGCCGCAGCGGATTTATATCCTGGCCGCCGCCCTGGAAATTCTCCATTTGGCGACGCTGACCCATGACGACGTCATCGACGACTCACCGGAGCGGCGCGGCCAACCCTCGGCCCGCCAGTCGGTCGGAGTACAACACGCCGTGCTGTTGGGCGACCTGCTCCTGACGCTCTGCTTCAGCCTGATCAACGAAACCGGCGACGCCCAGACCGGCCAACTGCTGGCCGGCATGGTGCGCCTGATGGTGCGCAGCGAGTTCATGCAGGCTATGAATCGCCGACAACTAGCTACGCTGCTTGAACGACCCAGCCTGCGCCAGCACAACCGTATCATCGGCGGCAAGACTGCTTTACTCTTTACCCTGGCGCTGAGCTGCGGGGCCGCCGAACTGGCCGCCGACCGTACCAGCCTGGAGAAGCTGCGCCGCGCCGGCTACAACCTCGGCCTGGCCTTCCAGCTTGACGACGACCGCCTGGATTTCCTGGCCGATCGCCAGGCCTTCGGCAAGCCGCCGGGACAGGACCTGCGCGACGGCCAGCTGACCCTGCCGCTGATCAGCGCCCTTTTGGACAAGCGCCCGGCCAACCGGGCGGCACGCCGCGAACTGCGCGAATTGGTGCTGCGCTTTCATGAAGGCGACGAGGGCTGCTTCGGCCGCCTGGTGGAGCTGGTGGAGCGGCTGGGTGGCTTTGCCGCCAGCCGTCGATTGAGCGCCAATTACCTGGCCAAGGCCGACGGCGAGCTGCGCAGCCTGGTCGACCGCTACCAAAGCCGCCAGACCGGCGCGCTGCTCGGCCAGCTGCTCGGCTTCCTGGCCAGCCGAGACTACTGAAACCGCTTTTGGACTTGGCTGGACGGCTACCGAAAACCGAGCCGGCCCCGGCTGGCCAAGCCAGCCGCAACTATTAACAGGTTGTTGAAAAAGCCGGTTGCTTTCTCAACAACCTTAACAATTCCTCGCATAGCTTGCGCTATGCTGCGTAATTGTACCGGCTTTTGAAGTGTTGAAAAGCCGCATCCGCGTTTTTCAACACCCTGTTAAAGCGGCTGGCGCTAGCCGGCCGACCGTGCCAGCCAACTGGCGCTAGCCGGCCAAGCCTCAGAACAAGCCTGGATTGAAGTTGCCGCCGATGAACAACTCGGTCTCCCGACCGTCGGCCGCTAGGCCGACGATGCGCAGGTCGGCCGTTCCTACCATGAAATCGATGTGAATCAGCGAATCGTTGACGCCAGCGGCCTGGAGCTGGTCGGCGCTCAGGTCCTCGCCGCCGGCCAGGCAGGTCGGATAGGCTTTGCCCAGAGCAAAGTGACAGGAGGCGTTCTCGTCGAACAGCGTGTTGTAAAACAGGATGCGCTGATTGGAAATCGGCGAGTCGTAGGGCACCAGGGCTACCTCGCCCAGGCGCCGGGCACCGGGGTCGGTCCCGAGCAGCTCGGTGAGGGTTTCCTTGCCCCTAGCGGCGCTGTAATCGACCACCTGGCCGTCCTTGAACTCAAACCAGAATCGCTCGACCAGCTTGCCGTTGTAGTTGAGCGGCAGGGAGCTGACCACCCGGCCGTTGACGCCGTCGGCCCGCGGCAAGGTAAAGACTTCCTCGGTGGGCATGTTGGCGACGAACATGTAGCCGGCTGGGGATTTGTCGCCGCCGCCGATCCAGATATGGTGGTCGGGCAGGTTCACGGTCAGGTCAGTCCCCAGGCTGTTGCGGTAGCGCAGGGCTTTGAACTGCCGGCCGTTCAGATAGTTAACCTGCTTGTCGAGCGCCAGCTGATGCTCCTGCCAGGCCTTGACCGGGTCGGGCTGATCGACCCGCACCGCCTTGAAGATAGCCTGCCAGAGGGCCGCCATGGCCTGGCTTTCGCTCAGCTCCGGGAAGACCTTCCTGGCCCAGGCCGGCACCGGCAGCGAGGCGACGCACCAGACATTCTTGTTGCTCATCAGGCGGCCGCGGTACACCCCGAGGGCCGCGCTGCGGACCTTGGCCTGCCGGCTGATCCGTTTGGGATCGACATCCTTGAGCAATTCCGGATCCTCGGCCGCGATGGACAGAAAGGCGGCGCCCTGTTCGGCATAGCCGTTGAAAAACTGCCGGCTCCAGTCCGGGAATTCGTCGAACACCGCCTCGTCGGCCATAAGGAAACGCTGGCAATCGGTTTGCTCGTCGATCCAGCGCATCACCACCTCGCGGGCGCCGGCCTGGTAGGCCTTGACCTGGAGCAGACGCGCGAACGCGGCGCATTCCAAGGGGGAAGCCAGCACCAGGGTTTGCCCTTTTTGCAGGTTGAGGCCTACCCTGATCAGCAGGTCGGCGTATTTTTCCATAGCGTCCATGGTAACTCCTGATAAAAAATTTGTCGCCAGTTTACCATGATCGGCCGCATCCGTACAGCTAAAACCGGCCGCCGCGATAGCCGCCAGCTTTTGGCCGACCGGCTACGGCAGCAGCTGCAGCGTGGCCAAGACCGGCAGATGATCGGAGTAGCCGTCATTGCTTCGGCTGGACCAAGCCAGGGGACTGCCATCGGCGTCGAGCATGAAGCCGGCTGGCGTGGCGCTGAAGGACGCCAGACGCCAGCGCCCGCCGCCCAGCGCGCCGGCCGAGAGTAGCAGGTGGTCGATGCGTTCGTCCTGGCCGGCATAGCGGTAACTGAAACCAGCCGCCTTTGTCCAGGGGCAGAACAGCACCGGATAGGCGCTGTCGGCAGCCAGCTCGGCCTCGCTCAGGGCGATATTCAGCCAAGCGCCGTCGCCTTCCCCCACCGGCATCAGGGCGGTCGGCCAGGCCCGGCCGACCCGCTCGAACTCGTCGGGATTCTCGTTCAGGTCGCCGGCCAACACGATAGCCAGGCCGGGCCGTTCCGCCAGACGCCGCGCCATCAGGTCGCGGGCCAACACGGCGGCGCCTTGCCGGACGGGCTCGGTCGCCTCAGGGCCGCCAAGCTTACTTTTCCAGTGCGCGGCCAACACCACCAAGGGTTCGCCCTGGACCGCGAATTCGGCCTCCAGCATATAACGCGGCACCGAAGTGGCAACCGCGCCACCGGCCAGGTGGGCTCGGGCCGAGGTCAACGGGAAGCGGGCCAGCAAGCCGCAGGCCAGGATGGCCGGCTCGTCCGGCGCCATGACTTGGGCGCTGTAGCCGCCCAGCAGGCTGGCCAGATCGGCCAGGACCCGCTCGTTCTCGATCTCCACCAGCACCAGGATATCCGGCCCGCCGGGAACGATGGCCAGGATGGCCTCGCTCAGGCTGCGCAGGCGTTGCCGATAGCGGACTTCGTCCCAGTCGCCGGAGCGGACCGAAAACTCGCCGTATTCGCCGCCGTCGTCGACCGGATCGAATAGCGTCATAACATTATAACTCATGATGGACACGGTGACAGACTGGGCTTGCCCGGCCGGCAAACCGCAGGCCGTGCAGGCACACAACAGCCAACAGGTAAAGGCGATTAAGAACCAGGAAACGCGCATGCTTGGACTCCTCCCCTTCGGCCAGCCAGCGCGAAAATCAAGCTCGCGCCTCAGCAGCCGAATACCTGCCATACAGACGCGCCAGGATGCGCGCTAAAAGGCAAAAGGCCGCGGCCGCTCGGCCGGTCCCTTTGTCCTGACTCTCGGCCGGTCCTTTTTTTTAAGCTATCGGCCGATCCTTTTTCTGCTATTTGACAATTTAACCCCCAGCGCTTACAATCGAGTCAGGTGGCCAAGTCCGCCAGCCAAGACGACGGACGGCCGAGGCTAGCCCACTTTGCCGGCTTCAAGCCCTTTTGGGCTGGTGCAACGATGTCGTTATCTTCCGGGTGGTGCAATGAGCGAAGCGACTATCACCAAACTTACCCGCGGCGGCTGGCTGGTCAAAGCCGTCGGCCGCCAGATCCAATTCGGCGTGCCGCCGGAAACCATCAAAGACACGATGGTATTGCCCGACTCGGTGCCCGATTGTTATGTCCTGCCGCGCGAGATGTTCAATTGGCACAAAGGCATCTGCGTAGCCGAAATCGAATTCCCGGTTTACTTCAATTTCTTTATCAAAAAGCGCAAGACCCGACTGATTTGCCAGGCCGACCAGGCCGACGTCATCCGCAAGATACTCCAGGAATCGGTTTTTGGGCCGGAAACGCTGAACGTCCGCGAAGACTACGACGCCGACCCCGAGGCCCTCGACCTGATTGACCTGCAAGCCGAGATGAAATTTTTCCGCAGCAATTTCACCATCGACGACCTGGTGGAATTTATCCCGTTTGTCGACCAGGTGGCCGATTTAGGCGACCTGTCGATCCGCGCTACCGGCCGCAATTACTACCTACTGGAGCAGGGCCAGCCGATCGCTGAAATTCCCGACACCGTCGACTACAACGCCGCCTACCGCATCGGCCAGCGCCTGGCCGAGCCCTTCATTCCGCCGCTGTTCGGCGTGACCTGCCTGGGCCCCAGCCACGGCTTTGACCCGACCAGCAACACTTCCGGCTTCATCGTGTGGCTCAACCACATTGGCCTGATGATCGATCCGCCGGTCAATTCTACCGAATGGCTGCTGGCTTCCAACGTCAACCCCAAGCTGATCGACGGCATCATCCTGACGCACTGCCATGCCGACCACGACGCCGGCACCTTCCAGAAGATCCTGGAAGAGCACCGCATCAGCATCTATACCACCAAAACCATCATGGACAGTTTCATGCGTAAATACTCGGCCACCACCGGCGAGAGCGAAGACCGCCTGCGCAAGCTGTTCGACTTCAACCAGATTAAAATCGACCGCAAGCTCTACATCCACGGCGCCGAATTCAAGATGTTCTACAGCGTCCACTCCATCCCGACCATCGGCTTTGCCATGACCTTCCAGGACCAGAGCTTCGTCTACACCTCCGACCACAACAACGACCCGGCCAAGCATCTGGAAATGCTCGACAAGGGCATCATCTCGGGTAACCGCTACCGGGAGCTCAAGGACTTTCCCTGGAGTTTCAAGGTCATCTACCACGAAGCCGGCATTCCGCCCCTGCACACCCCGGTGGCCTTCCTCAATTCCTTAAGCGACCGGCTGCAGTCCAAGATCGTGGTCTACCACATCGCCGAAAAGGATTTCCCCAAGGACACCAAGCTGACGCTGGCCCGGTTCGGCATCGAGCACACCCTCCAGTTCAAGGTGCGCCAGCCGGACTTCGAGAAGGATTACCAGATCCTCGGCCTGCTCAAGCACCTGGACTTCTTCCAGGACATCAACATCGGCAAGGCCCAGGAATTCATCACCATCGTCCAGGAAGAGCATTACCGCAAGGGTCAGCTGATCATCAAGAAGGACAGCCCCGGCGACAAGTTCTACATCATATACATGGGTAATGTTTCCGTTACCGGCCACGACCTGGCCGAGAAGAAAATATACGGCTCCTTCGATTATTTCGGCGAGGTGGCGCTGGTCACCCAGAGCCGGCGGGCGGCCGACGTCTACGCCGAGACCGATGTGGTGCTATACACCATCGAGCGCGACAAATTCCTCAACTTCATCAGCGGCACCGAATTCGAGAAAATGCTGGTACGGCTGGCGCGCATCCGCAACAGCGAAACCTGGAATCTATTGTCCAACAGCCCGCTCTTCCGGCTGTGCACCGCCACCCAGAAAACCTGGCTGGAATCGATGTTCGTGCCCACCGAGCTGGCCGGGGCGGGCTCGGTACTCGCGGCGGGCGACAGCCAGAATGATTTTTTCATTATTCGCCGCGGCGAAATCGAAGTCCGTAAAGATGGCCAGACCATCGCCAGGCTCGGCAACGGCGACTTCATCGGCTCGATCTCGCGCATCTACTACGACCAACCGATCCGCTATGACTACCACCATACCAGCCAGGTATCGTTGTATACCATCCGGCGGGCCGACATTGTCAAGTTCGCCGACAAGAATCCGGGGCTGCTGATGCGTCTGCGCTACGAATTCGGCAACTGAGGCCGGCGGCGCTATCGCTTTTTAGGTTTTCCTGCTATCATTACCCTGGGTTTGGCAGGGTAACCGGCCAGACTGGCTACCACATCAAGCTATAACGAGGAAAACCATGAAGAAAGCGTTATGTATCCTGCTACTGACCGGCGGTTTAGCCGCCAGCCTGATCGCCGAGCCGACCAAACTGGGACTAGGTATCTTCCTGGGCCAGCCCAGCGGCGTCTGCGTCGGCCTTGACCTGAATGCCGTCAACTGGCTTGATTTTAAGGCCGCCTGGAATTTCGCCGGTCCGGCCGACAGCGTCAATATCATCGCCCAGGCCAACTACGAGCTGGCCTTCCCCGGGCTCCTGGTTATCCAGGAACAGGACATCGTGCCCTTCGTGGGTATCGGCCTGGAGGTGTCCTTCGGCAGCGACCTGCCCCAGATCGGCTTCCGCATTCCGGTTGGCCTGAATTACCGCTTTAAGGACGCGCCGCTGGAGTTGTTCCTGGAAATCGGCATCGGTATGTACCTGTTCCCGGCCACCCAGTTCATGGGTTCCGGCGGCCTGGGCGTCCGCTACCGACTGTAAACCGCAGCCGGCATCGCGCACGGCAACCATCGCGGCGCACGGTTACCGTGGCCGCGACGTTTCGTCGCGCTGATTCAGGCTACCAACTGGCGCAGGATGCGCTGGATGGCGGCTTCAGCCGCCTTGGGCAGCGGCATGACTGGCGTGAAGCCGGTACCGGTGATGGCTTCGTAAGCCTCGATGTAGCGACTGGCGGTTTTCAGCCGAACCGCGTCATCGATGACCGGGGCTTCGCCGTCGCCCGAGAAACCACGCTCCAGCAGCCAACGGCGGAAGGTTTCCTTGTCCAGTTCGCGCTGCTGGGCGCCGGTGGCGTAGCGTTCCAGATAGCTGTCGGCGTACCAGTAGCGGCTGGAATCGGGCGTATGGATCTCGTCGGCCAGGGTCAGCTTACCGGCAGACAGGCCGAACTCGTATTTGGTATCCACCAGGATCAGGCCGCGTTCCGCCGCCAATTCCTGGCCGCGCCGGAACAGCGCCAGGCTGGTCTTTTCAACCTGCTGCCAGAGCTCAAGCTCCACCAGGCCGGAGCTGACGATCTGCGCGCCGGCTACCGGCTGGTCGTGGCCGGCGGCTTCCTTGGTGCTAGGCGTAACCAGCGGTACCGGAAATTTCTCGCAGTAGTTGAGGCCGCGCGGCAGTTGGATGCCGGAGACGGACCGGCCGGCCTGATAATCGCGCCAGGCGGAACCGGTCAGATAACCGCGCACCACCACTTCCACCGGCAGCATGGCGCAGCGCCGACCAACGACGCAGCGGCCGCTGAGCGTCAAGGCATCGAGGCCGCCGAAATCGGCCGCCGCCAACAGATGGTTGGGGATAATGTCGGCGGTGCGCTCGAACCACCAGCTTGATACGCGGGTCAGGACCTCGCCCTTAAACGGGACGGTGGTCAGGACCCGGTCAAAGGCCGAAAGGCGGTCGCTGGCCACCAAGGCCACTAGATCGCCGCTTGACACCACATCGCGGACCTTGCCGCGATACAGCTCAAGTCCCGCCGGGACGGCAGCCTGGTCTAGCCCGTCGTAACAGGCAACCAGGGCTGGCGGCAGCAGGCTGCTTTTCATAAGGTCAGTTCGCTGCGATTGCGCACCACGCGCGAGACCAGGCCATAGGCCACGGCCTCCTCGGCGTTCATCCAGTAGTCGCGATCGGTATCCTTGACCACCCGCTCCAGCGACTGGCCGGTCTCGGCCACGATCAGTTTATTGATGCGATCGCGGGTCCGCTCCAGCTCCCGGGCGTGAATCTCGATATCGGTGGCCACGCCGCGCAGGCCGGACAGCGGCTGATGAATCAGGTAATGCGAATTGGGCAAGGCCAGGCGCTGCTGCTTGGGGGCCGCCAACAGGATGAGGGCGCCGGCCGAGGCCACCAGCCCCATGCCAATCATCCAGACCGGGGCGTTAATGAAGCGGGCCATGTCGAAGATGGCATAGCCGGCATCGACGTCGCCGCCGGGCGAATCGATCATGATGCGGATGGGCTCATGGCTGCGGGCTTCCAGCAGTATCAGCTGGCGGACCACCCGCTCGGCCAACACCTTGTCGACCTGACCAGACAGTATGATGGTGCGGGTATCCAACATGCGCTCCATCAGCGCGTCGCCGGATTTGCCTGCCTTGTTGCCGCATTCATCGTCGTCATCGTCGTCCTCGTCATCGAGGCGGAAATCAATCTGGCTTTTCATCACTCTGAATCTCCTGTACTACTAAAAACAATCCGGAAACCCGCCCTAGGGCGGGTTTCCGGCCGGACTTACCTGACTTGATTATACTGATTTTACCGGCCTTCGGCTATGCTTGCCTGAAAAAAAGCGGGAACAGGGGACAGACCCCCGGGGATTGGGGACAGACCCCCTAGGCTTGCCAAAAGGCCCGGAACAGGGCATACTGATGCCATGAATGACTTTACCACCATCCTCAAGCGACCATTTGCCGACGAATTGGTCGAGCGCCTGGTGCGCTACGCTAAAATCGAGTCCACCTGTAGCCATGCCGTAGACACCACCCCGTCCACGCCTTGCCAATGGGACATGAACCGCCGCCTGGAGCTTGAGCTCAAGGCGATGGGCCTCAAGGACGTTTGGCTGAACGAACATTGCTACCTGATAGCAACCATCCCGGCCAGCCCGGGCTGCGAAGACAAGCCGGCCATCGGCTTCATGGCCCATATCGACACGGCCGAGGACGTTTCCGGCAAGGGCGTCAATCCCAAGGTGGTGCGCGCCTATGACGGTAAGCCGCTTGCCTTGTCGCCGGGCTGGACGCTGGATCCGGCCGAGTTCCCCGAACTGGCCAATTACGTCGGCGATACCCTGGTGACTAGCGACGGGACTACCCTGCTGGGCGCCGACGACAAGGGTGGCGCGGCCATCATCATGACGGCCGTCAACCATATCCTCAAGCATCCCGAGATCAAGCACGGGCCGCTGTACGCCATCTTCACCCCGGACGAGGAAAAGGGCACCGGCATGAACCTCTTCCCGCTGGACAGGATCAAGGCCGTGGCCTGCTACACCCTGGACGGCGGCCGCGGCGGCGAGATCGAGGCCGAATGCTTCAACGCCTACGCCGCGACGGCCCACTTTACCGGCAAGGCCTCGCACCCCGGCTACGCCCGCGGCGTCATGGTCAACGCCGGCAGCATGGCCGCCCACTTCGCCGCCCTGCTGCCCCGCGCCGAGAGCCCGGAGGCCACCGACGAGTGGTTCGGTTACTACTATATCACCGGCATTGAAGGCAGCCTAGAAAAGGCCAAGGTCGACCTCATCCTGCGCGACTTCCGGAGCGACGGCATGGACCGGCGCATCGCCGCGGTGCGCAGTTTCGCCCACGCCATCGAGACACAGTTCCCCGGCGGCAAGGTCGAGGTCGAGTTCACCAAGCAATACCTGAACATGCGCCAGAAACTGGACCAAACGCCGCAGGTCACCGAGCTCCTGTTCAAAGCCGCCGAGCTGGCTGGCGCCAAGCCCTATTCCAAGCCGATCCGCGGCGGCACCGACGGCGCCCGCTTGACCGAAATGGGCATCCCGACGCCCAACCTGTTCGCCGGCATGCACAATTTCCACGGCCGCCACGAATGGGCCAGCGCCGCCGAAATGGTACAGGCCACGGACACCATTCTCAAACTGATGGAATTGTGGACCCAGACCTGAAGCCGGACGGCCCGGGACTGTCCCTAGTCTTGAAGCGGCCGATGCCGTCGGCCAGAGCCGCGGCATTGACCATTACCTGCTGAGCCGAGCCGGCCAGGCTAGCCAGCGAATGGTTGATTTCGGCCATGCCGCTGTTGATTTCCGTCATGCCGTTCAGATGCTCGGCCGAGATATTTGCCGCCTGGCCAATACTAGTGTCGATCCGGCCGATCTGTTCGTGGATGCCGTGCATGACGCCATACAACTCTTCATTCTTGCGCGACATTTCGGCCGAGGCCGTAGCCAGCGAGCTATTGGTGCTCTCCAGCCGGCTGAACCCATTTATCAGGCTCGTCATCCGGGTGGCGATTTGCCTGGTTTGGCCGATGCCCTGCTCGACCAACTGGCTGGCCCGCTGGGCCACGCTCCAGGCGTTGCCGATGCGGCTCTGCATGACATCGAGCTCTTTGTCGATCGAGGCCGAACGCTCGGCCGTCTGCTCGGATAGGTTGCGGATCTCGTTGGCCACCACCGCGAAGCCGCGACCGGCCACGCCGGCATGAGCGGCCTCGATGGCGGCGTTCATGGCCAGCAGGTTGGTCTGTTCGGCGACATCGTTGATGGCGGCCGAAATCGGCCGGACAGTCTCGATTACCGCCTTAGCCGCCCCCAAGGCGCCAGATAATTCTTCCATGGCGGCCAGGCTGCTATCGGCACTGAGCTCCATCTGCTTAATTTCACCGGACCGGCCAGTAATTTCCAGGATCGACTGATGGAGTTCCTCAAAAAACTTGCCCAAGTCCTCCAACGAGCGGCGGCTCTCAGCCACATTTTGTTGGATAATGACTTCCGAGGCTTGGCCCTGGCTTTGTACCTGGCGCGAAAAACCGGCGGCCTCCAGCATCTGCTGATTAAGTTGCCGGGTCTCGGTATGGATGGAAGCCAGATTGGCGGAAATTTGATTGGTAGCAGCCGACGACTGGGTGCCGGCCGCCGACAAATGGTCGGCGATGGCCTTATTGTCGGCCGCGATGGCTTTGACGACGTTCACCCGCGCGCTCAAGTCACCCAGAAACTGGTTGAAGGCTACCCCAAGTTGGCCGACCTCGTCGCGGCTGGCCTCGGACAGTTTGATGCTCAGGTCGCCTTCCCCCTCGCCCAGATTACGGACGGCATGCATCACCGCCTGCAGGGGTCGTGACAGTACCCGGCGCAGGAAAAGCCACAGCACGGCAAAAATGACTATCGCCGCCCCGGCCAAACCCAACAGACTGCGCGTCAGCGAGCGGGCGCGGGCCGCGACGATTTCATCGCCGGCGATATCGCAGCCGACGATGCCAATCACCCGGCCGCGAGAGTCGATAATCGGGCCATAGGCCGACAGGAGCGTCCCCCAGTCTTCGCTGACGAAGATATCGTCGTCGACCGCGAAACGACCTTCCAGAGCTTCCAGTGTCCGCTCCGAATAGTTATCCAGGGTATCGGTATCACCGAGGGCGCTGAAATCGGCTGAATCAGGATCCATCCCATCGACTATGTACACGACTGTATCGCCGTCCAGGATCATGGTGTACAGGAAGACGGCCGTACCCAGTTCGTATATGACGGCCAGTTCGTCGTGCAGCTCCTGGTAATAGGGATGGGTGGCGTCCATCGACCGGACCAGCTCGGCAAAGCGGTTGCCATCGATACGGGTAGCGGCAAACTTGGCGGTCAACATGGCCTGCCCCTTCAGTTCGGCCCGCATGCCTTGAAGGGACAAGGAGTACATGATGAGCAGTATGCCAACCGCAAAAACCACGAAGAAAAAGGCGACAAGCAGGCTGATTTTGGTGGTCAATTTCATATTATTACCTCCAGAGTGGCAGATTGGCCGGGCATCACCGGCTCCAGTCAGTAACCTCATCATCGCTGGCCGCCGTTTGCGACAGGCCGGCCGTCTTGAATCCACGCCCTAGGTCGAGCCGTAGCCGGGCCGCCTGGCGACGGCGCAGCGCCGGGATACGCAGCAGGCAGGATACAATACCATTTTTAAGACGGTCGAACCAGCGCTGCCCGGGAAAATCATATAGACCGTTCCGACGGTACCACTCATGCCAGCGCCACAAGACGGTCTGCAAGGCAAACACGGCGTCACGCTTGATCTTGTGGCTGGCCAGCGCCAAGAAATTGTCGCCGTAGGCAGCGCCGGAACGAACCATCCACTCCAGGTGGGCGGCGAAATGCGCCAGACCATCCGCGTTTTTGGCGTCGCGGCCCTTAGGCTCGTCCCAGACGCCGGCCCAACGGGCACCAAGGCTGGCCGAAAAGGCCTCGAAATACTGGCGGACTTCCGGCTCGTCATCCAAGCTTGAAGGCGTCAGCAAGGCCGACACCTTACCGCGCAGGATAGGCTGCAGGCCCCGGAAAAACCAGCGATCCAGGAAGGCCTTGAAACGGGTCGAGAAGAAATGGTTCTCCACCTCGCCGCACCAGACTATGGCCGCGGCCTGGTCAATCAGGGTGGAATGAACCTTGGCCACGGCGTCCGGTATGCGGCAGACGCCCGAACCCAGGCAGGTCAGACAGGCCCGGCAACCGGAGGACAGTCCGGGAGAAGCCAGATCGTATTGACGGACCGGCAGCTGGAGCTGGCCGGCCAGCGCCTCCACCAGGTGCATGACCCGCGGGTTGGCCATGTCGTCAACCAGGCAGAGAATAAAATCATCGTTGGCGCTAGCGGCGGGCAGTTGAGGCAGAGGCACGGTCGACGGGGCGCCGGTTGCCGCCCAGAACAGGAAGGCGGCCTCGGCCGCCCGACGTTTGGCAAGGTCAAATAGATCGAATAGGCCCAAAGCCAAACCCAAACCCGGCACGGACTTGGCATCAGCCAAGCTGCGGCTAAACCAATCGTGGGCCAAATTGTCGAAATGATGAAAGGAAACCGTTACCAGGAGCACGGGCTTGCCGACCAGCAATTTGGCTTCGGCGCGCAACAGGCCGAGCAAGCCGAGCACTTGGGCCGGCAGCATCAGCTGAAAAACCGGTGACACGAAAACAACGGCGCTGGCGGCCTTGATCTTGGCCACCAGGGTGGTAAAATCGTTGCGGTTTTTCTGCCAGGCTTCCGGCTCGCGGCCGACCAGCTCAATGGAACAATTGTCGACGCCCAGGGCGCGTTCAAAGAAACGGCAGTACTGCCAGGTAATACTATTCTGGCCGCCGGGGCTGGTGCACAACAGGAGGATGGACATATAAGGCTATTGTAAACGCCCGGCCGACGCTGCGCAAGGGCAGGCTTCCGAGCCGCCTTGGGGGAAGGGGTCGAGTAGACCGGGGGAATCGCACCCCCAGCCTCTCACAGAACCGTACGTGACAGTCTCCCGTCATACGGCTCTTCTCATTCAACCA
>Ga0154383_109_pt1 | contig 28545 bp, 21 predicted proteins | sample RifGroB1_FD_105627 | JGI IMG/M metagenome (GOLD analysis project Ga0154383, IMG submission 105627) | Spirochaetes bacterium GWB1_60_80
CCTCGCTTACTTTGCAAAGAAGCCTTGGAATCCTGCATGCCCAACCCGGTAAGCAGAGCATGAATCTGGTTCTTCACCGTTACGATCGTCCGTACCAAAGTGGTCCGCACCTTGATAAGACGCCGCAGTTGCTCGCTCTGTTCCGAGCACAACTTGGCTTCTGGAAGCATATCTTTCTCCAGAAACTCGGCGATCGTCGCTGCATCATGACGATCAGTCTTCTTGACCGACTCGTTGACCACTTTGAACTTCAACGTGTTGATAACTACTACCTCAATACCGGCTTGCTCCATCTGGTTCTTGAAAAAACGGGTATTTCCCGTAGACTCTACGCCCACACGGACAAGTGCACCTTTTTTCTGCCAGGCCTTAACCCGCCCAAGAAACTTTTTGTAACCATCTTCATCAGTCTGATATTCCGCAAACTGATTCTTTGTGTCTCGCACAGACACGGTAAACTGCGTCTTGTGCAAATCCACGCCAACATTGACCACCATACAACCCTCCGTCCGGCTCAGGGTCTCTTCGGTAAATTGGATCCATTCTCCTATTCGGCCTCGAAGGCCATTGGATGATGCGGCTAAGGCTCCTCATTCTCCTAATCGGTCTCAAAGACCAGTAAAAATGGCGAGCTATAGCCTTCCCCTGCCGGTTGTCCGAACAGGATAACCCGATTTACCTACTCCCGGTAGTCTTTTTATCATACCTCCTTAACAGCTTTTGAAGTGTTGAAAAGCCGCATTCGCGTTTTTCAACACCTTTTAATATTAAAGCTTGCTTAACTATCAAGTGTGCCTACTATACTGACAGGCTGGCTGCTGGTCAAGCGACCGACTGCCGCCGGTCAAGCGACCCGGCTGGCGCTTGTGCTTTGGCGTGGATAGCATTATCTTCAATACAGCATCTCTCGACTGGCCCGCCTGGTCGCTAGTAGTACAGGCCGGGCACCTGGAGTGAATATGTTCAGTTCAATCTACACTTGGTTTGCCGACCTGACACCTATCATGCAGGCCCTGATGGCTTCGCTGTTCACCTGGTCGGTTACCGCCCTAGGCGCGGCTATGGTATTCTTCTTCAAGACCATCAACCGCATCGTTCTCGACAGCATGCTCGGCTTCGCCGCCGGCGTGATGATCGCCGCCAGCTTCTGGTCGCTGCTCAGCCCCGCCATCGCCATGACCGAAAGCGCCGGCGGCATCCCCTGGCTGCCGGCGGTAACCGGCTTCCTGGCCGGTGGCGCTTTCCTGTGGATCGTCGACAAGATTCTGCCCCACCTGCACCTCGGCTCGCCGGACAGCGAGAAGGAAGGTATCAAGACCAGCTGGCAGCGCAGCATCCTGTTGGTCATGGCCATCACCCTGCACAACATCCCGGAAGGCCTGGCCGTCGGCGTCGCCTTCGGCGCTCTGGCCGCCGGCATCCCCGAGGCTAGTCTGGCCGGCGCCATGGCCTTGGCCCTCGGCATCGGCCTGCAAAATTTCCCGGAAGGCGCCGCCGTCTCCATCCCGTTACGCCGCGAAGGCATGTCGCGCTTCAAGAGTTTCATGTACGGCCAGTCATCGGGCCTGGTCGAGCCGGTAGCCGCCGTCCTCGGCGCCTTGCTGGTGGTAAGCATGCGGCCGCTCCTGCCCTACGCCCTGTCCTTCGCCGCCGGCGCCATGATTTACGTGGTCATCGAAGAACTCATCCCCGAGGCCCAGCTGGACCGCAAGACCGACGTGGCCACCATCGGCGCCATGCTCGGCTTCGCGGTCATGATGTTCCTGGACGTGGCCCTGGGTTGAGCTGACGATTTTAGTGGGGCCGCCAGGCCGTTATAGTTCGGTTACTTGAGCCTCGACGCGGCCCCGGCCCGGGCCTCCTCGCGCCGCTGCGGGGTCCCGGGCCACCCCAGGAGGGACGACCGGCTCTACCTTCAGCCGGCCTTGGCTAGCAGCGGCCGCAGCAGCGCCACCCAGGCGGCGGCCGCCAGGAACGACAGCAGGCTGCCGGCCAACCAGCCGACGGCCGGAAAACTGAGCTGAGCCACCAAGGCGTAGACCACGATATTGGACGACGAAAGTAACAAAATCTTACCGGTGGCGCGGGCGAAATCCGGTCCCTGGGCGAGGCTCAGGATGGTCATGGTGGACAGCAGTACCGCCGGGAACGTGGCGATGAGGCCGGTCAAGTAGGGCGGAGCAAAACTAGCCGTGGCCACGGTGGTGGCTACCACCGATCCGGCGAAGACCGCTCGCAGCGCCAGGGCAGCCGGGCGGAAGTGGCTGTCGCGCTTGGGCACCGCCCGGATGCGCAGGGGCCCTTCGGCTACTAGAAAAAGTCCACCGGCCACGATAACGAAGACCGCCACGCTGGCCAGCATCGGTAGCGGCGGCAGCGCCAGAGCCAGTCCGGCGCCAGCCGCCCAGGCCAGCAGGGCCAGCGGCGCTGCCCGCAGTGGTCCCAAGCCGGCGGCCGCCACAAAGGTAAACAAGAACACCGTGTCGATGGCCATGCCCAACGGCACCGCCCGCGCCGCCTCGGCCGCGAAGTGTGGTCCCTTGGTCAGGCTGACGAAAATCAGTGACACCACAATATTTGACGGCAGGTTCCCGATCAGTCCGCCTAGTCGGCTGCCCAGCTTCTCGGCTGCCAGCGTCGCCAGGCTGATCCAGGTGCCGGCCACCAGGAAGGAGGCGGCCAAGCGCAGTACAAACGCGGTGTCCATGGCTGGAATCATATACCGGCCGGCGCCGCAAATCAAGCGCTGGCCGCCGCCTGCAGGAAGCCGAGTAGATTCATGCCCACCAGCAAGGCCAGGGCGATCGACATGATGAAGGTCAGCTTGCGGCTGCCGGTTTTTTGCCAGCGATTCAGCAGGAAGGAAAACGACAGCAGGTAGATGGCGAACTCCGGCAAGCCCAACAGGTGGATGCTCAGCGGGAAGGTGGTAAAGATATAACCTTCCAGCGAGCCTGGCGCCGGCCCGATGGCCGACAGATAGGACAGTCCGGCTACCAGCAGCATCAATTTGGGCAGGCCGCCTTTGTCGCGGAACAACTGCTGCTGGAAAAACCAGAAAACCAGGGCCAGGACCAGTCCCCGGAAAATTTGCAACACCGGCCCCAGCGCCACGATCGGATCGCTGACCGGCCGCATGAAATGCGACAGTGGCGGCAGGGCATACAGGTTGCCGTAGTCCATCACCAGCAGGGCGAAGATACCGGCCAGCGAATAGGCGATGATGTGGCTGGCGCTTACTCGATAAGCGAAGCCGAGTTTGCTTTCAGTCTTGTTTTCCATGGTTGCTCCTGAAAAGAAAAAATGGCGCCCGCTACCCCCGGGTTGCCGGGATCGGACGCCATTATGGTACGCGACATTCTGGTGTGACTCAAGGACGATAGGCCGTTAAAAGCCGCTTGCCGCGGTGACTAAAGTCATACATCAGTTAATCTTTGGTCATGTTGGGCGAAACTGCCGCCGATGAGCCAGGCTAGCGGCGGCCAAATCCGATTTTCAGGATGGCGCGGGGGCAGGCGGCGACGCATTCATTGCAGTACATGCATTCGTCGAATTTTAGCCGGCCAGCGGCCACGCCAGCCTGGACATCCAGACCCATCGGGCAGGACTTGGTGCAGGCTCCACAGGCAATACAAGTATTACTAGTGGCGTCAGATCTGCCGGCGTGACTTGCGTCTGAGGCTACGGCCAGTTCTAGCAGGGTGTTGAAAAACGCGGATGCGGCTTTTCAACACTTCAAAAGCCGGTACAATTACGCAGCATAGCGCAAGCTATGCGAGGAATTGTTAAGGTTGTTGAGAAAGCAACCGGCTTTTTCAACAACCTGCTAGGCGCAGGCCTGGCAGGCGCAGCAGTCGGCCGAAGCGCTGGCCGAGGATCATGAATGGCGCCATCCAGCAGATGGTATGGCAGCTGGCCCGCTTGCCGACGGCCAGGCTGAGGCTGAGCAGGATAATCAGGACGCCGTAGTAGACGATATAGGCACCGGGACGCGATACCGAGATGCCGCCGTCGATGCTGAACAATGGATCGAGGGTCAAGGCGCCGGAGTAAGTGGTCAACAGGATGACCAGGCTGGCCACCCAGGGTAGCCAAATGCCAAACTTGATCAGGTCCTTGCGACCGGCCTTGAGCGCTTTGGGCTGGACGTAGAAACAGGCTTCCTGGAAACCGCCGCAGGGCATCAGCCAGCCGCAAGGCGCTTTGCCGGCAAACAGGCCAACCACAAAAAGGCCGGCGAAGACCAACACGCTGCCGGCCACGATACCGAGCGAAGCGCCCCACAGCGATAGGTAGGGCGAGAAGTAGAACTGGATGATGGGCAGGGCCAGGAACGAAATGAACAGCAGGGTGCGGCGCAGGCGGATAGCCTTCATGTTTGACTCCTTTTAGCCGGTCCGTTTTCCGGTAGGCTGGTTTCAAGGCTCAGGCTAAGGCCGCGCCGGCGGGCCAGGCTGACCAGGCCGGCCAGATCGGCCTTGACGCCTAGTTCCAGATGCAGGCCGACGATGCCGCCGCCGGTCGCTGTCAGCCGGCAGGCCAGTAACTTTTTCTTGGCAAGGCTCTTGGCAGCGATGGTGAACTCGGCTCCGTCCTGAGTCCGCCGCAGGGTGTGGGCCAGATCGGCGGCCTTGAGGTAGTCGGCTGTCAGCGCCAACAGCGTCGGCAAGGCCGGCGCGCTGCCGTTGGCGGTTGGGCCAAAGCTGACCAGGCAGCCGAAGCGCTCCGGGACCTTGTCCTCCGGAACAACGCAGAAGCCGGCGACCGCCAAGCCGGCGCAGGCCGGGGCGGAGCGGAAGCCCAGCCGGTACAGGGCGTCGCCGTGGGCCTCCGGCAATCGGCTGGACCAGTCGGTGCCGCCGGGGAAGACTTCCTCGGCCCGCAGGTAATTTTCAGCTAGGTCGGGCCGGGCAGCCAGCAGGCGGGTGGCGAAATCGGCGGCGCAGTAGCCGTCCGGGGCGGCGGCCAGCCTGGCTGGGCGGCGGTCGCGGAAGGTTAGCCAAGTCGGCCGCCGCTTGGCGGCCAGGCTGGCCTGGAGGCGCTCGATATCCATCCGGGTGGGCGGAATGATGCGGTGGTCGGTCAGGCTAGACCGCTCGGCGTCGTCCAGGCAGGCGGCGCAGCCGGCGCAGTCGGCGCAGTCGGTTTCGCCGGTGCCGGGTCCGCTGGCCGGGGGCTTGCCGCCGTGTACTTCGAGTCCGCCAAAGCAGGCTGCTGCGGCGCGGTACTGGTCGGCCGCCTGGAAGCGCCGCTCCAGGAAGCGTCGCTCGACGGCCGAGGTCACGAAGCCGTAGCCGTCCGGCGGCGGCGAGCCCGGCGGCGGCGCGCCCGGGCTCGCCTGGTCGCCCGGTATGGCCTGGCCGACTGGGCGCGCTTGTACGTCTAGCAGTTTCCTGGCCAGAGCCCAGGCGCCTTTGGTCAGGCTGCGGTCGTAAGCGTGCCCGCGCTCGGCAAGGGTTAGTAAAAGTTTCAGGCTGTCGGGGCCGGGCAGGGTGAGGGCCTGCGACAGGCCGTACTCGTCGGCTGCTCCCGGCTCGCGGAAGTCGAAGCGCTGAGCCTCCACTAGGCGGCGCAGCTCGCGCAGGATAGGCTGGTAGCTAGCCTGGTCGAGCTCCACCCGGTCCAGGGCCAGCGGCGTGCGCGGCATGCGGATAAGCGTGCCGACCGAGAACAGCATGGCGCTGCGGGCGCTGGCGGCCGTGCGCAAGGCGGTGATGCGCTCCAGGCAGCGGCCGAACTCGGCTAGGTCGGCCGCGCTCTCGCGTCCGCTTACGATATAGAAGAACTTGATCTCGCGCGCCTGGGCGGCCAGCAGGAGGCTGACGGCTTCCAACAGTTGGGCTTCGGTCAGCTCCTTGTTGTAGAAGGCGCGCAGTCGGGCCGAGATGCCTTCGACGCCGACGGTGAAGGAGCGCTTGCCGGCCGCCACCTCGAAGTCCACCAGATTGGGCACGGCCGCCAGGATGTCGGCCCGCTGGCTCATGAAATTGACTTGGTGAAACAGGCCGTGCAGGCGCTCGATGATTTCGACGATGCGGCTGTGGGCGTTGAAGTTGTAGCTGGCCAGCTCGACGGTATCGGCGGCGGAGGCGTGCTTGAGGAAGGCAGCCTCGGCCATGATGGAGGCGACGCTGCGCTCGCGGTACGGTTTGCGTTCCCAGCCCTCGAAGCAGAAGGTGCAGAAGCTGGGGCAGCCGCGGGTGATCTCTAGACGGACGGTACCGCACTCCGCGCCGGCCAGGCGGGGCGGGACTACCGGCAGCCAGTGGTCAGCGTCGGAACGAGCCTGCGTCACTGCCTGTGGCCGGCGGCTGTGCCAGAAGCCCGGCAGGCTGTCGGCCAGGTCGTCGAGGGTGGCCAAGCGGCTGGACTGGTCGGCTCGGGCGACGGCGGCCAAACCCACCGCCAGCGTACCGATGTGGCCTTCGCCTTCGCCGAAGAAAACGGCGTCGACTAGGCTGTCGGCGCAGATTGGCGGCGCGTCCGGCGCGGTGGCCGGCTGGAAGCGGTGGATGGCGGCGCTGGCGAAGACGTTGGAGCCACCCAGGATGATCAAAGGCGGGCGTGGCGGGCTGTCCTGGCCGGCAGCGGCTGAGCCGGAAACGGCCTGACGGTCGCGCGTCGAGCGTAGCGGCGCGATTCCGGAGCCAAGCAGCAACAGCGGCAGGTTGACCAACTCCAGGGCAAAGGCATTGGAAACCAACAAGTAGTCGAACTCGGCCGCGCCGCGGGCCGAGGCGATGCCGTGCAACAGGGGTAGGCCTAGGTCGTTAAGGACGACGCGATCACGCGGTCCGGGCAGAAAGCCGAAATCGATATAGGCGTTCGGCAAGGCGTGACGAAGCTCGCGGACCAGCAGTAAGTGCGGCGTCGAGCGCTCGACATCGGCGAAGGCCGACAGCCGTACCACCAGGAAGCGGCTGGTCGCCTGACCCCAAGCCGGGTTGCCGAAGTCCGTTTCGCCATGCACGGCGTACAGCCGGTCTTGGGATAGGCTTTGGCGGATTAGCCCGGCAGCCTTGAGGACGGCGCAGGCGGCGGGCGGCGGGGTAGTGGCGGTGGTGCTGGACATGGAGAGAGTATAGCATAACGGCGGTCGGCGCATGAAGCCATGTGTCGGGAGACTGGATCAGGCGCTCACCGGCCTGAACCCGGCGGTTTATACCTGCATAACTATTGACCACGACGTCGGACTCGACCCTTTCGCGGAGTTCTTCAAAAAAAGTGGGATACTTCCGGCCCCGGCAACCTTGAATCCGGTTTAAAAAACGGGCAAGGGAGCATCTGACATCGACACCTATTTACAAATACTACTGAACTTCAAGGACGGAACGAACGCCGGCCAGTCTGACGGCGTTCGATGCCTCACAGAATGATACTGCCTGTTACACTTGGTTATGAGACCAGTTCGGCACTTCGAGCCGCGCCGCTATTCCCCTTACGGCGTGAAAAAGCCAAGCCTCGCGACCGCGCGCCAAGCCCCGCGTCTGCAATGTTCATGAACAAGCCCCTCGCCGTAGCCTTGAATTAACACTGTAACTGCATCTCTGCAACTCGCGGCTCAAAGCGCCGAACCGTCCCGCGTGCTCCCCCCCCCGGTACTTCCCTTGACCGGCCGGCTGATGTATACTCCGGGCCGCGGTAACGGACGGATCTGCCCTGCCGCCGCTGAACCATGCACAAACCACGCCGCCGCGGGGACGCCGCGGGTATCAATCTGCTCCTCAGCCTGATCGCCATGGCCTTTATCCCGGCTCTGGCGGAAGAAATTGCCGCCAGCCTGCCGGTGGTGGCCAATGAAGCGCCAGAGCAGCGCGTCTGCCTGATTGGCCAGGCTCAGAATCCCGCGACGGTGGCCGCGACTGATTACACTACCGAGACCAGTTGCTCCATCGGCCTCATCCACGAGACCCCCTGCGGACTCCCCCGGCCGGGTTTGGTGGCTGACGCCGGTCCACCTAGCCTGGTCGGACCCTTCTCCCTGTCCCGGCCAGTCTGGAATTCGGCCCGGGCGCCGCCTACCGTCTGAGACTCCCACTCGCCCCGCCGAAGACAATCGGCATCACACCGACCCGCGCTGGCTTGTCCGGCACGACGGGTTTCCGCATCTACAATTGAGGAGTACCTATGAATATCGATATCGGCAGCACTGGCTTCATGCTGCTGGCCACCAGCCTAGTCATGTTTATGACTCCAGGCCTGGCCTTTTTCTATGGCGGCCTGGTTGGTCGCAAGAATGTTCTGACCATCATGTTCCAGAGTTTCGTGTCGCTGGGCGTTACCACCATCCTGTGGTTCCTGTTCGGCTACTCGCTCTGTTTCTCTGGCACGCTTGGGCATGGCGATCTGGGCGGCATCATCGGCAACCTGGATATGGCCTTCCTGCGGGGCGTCGACCTGAACGGCGTCAGCCCGGTAAACCCCGGTGTGCCGCTGCTGGTCTTCGTTGCCTATCAGATGATGTTCGCCATTATTACACCGGCGTTGATTACCGGCGCTTTTGCCAACCGTATCCGCTTCCCGGCCTACCTCTTGTTCCTGGTGGCTTGGTTGGTGCTGGTCTACTTCCCCTTCGTGCATATGATCTGGGGTGGCGGTATCTTGGCCTCCTGGGGCGTCAGAGATTTCGCCGGCGGTATCGTGGTGCACACCACGGCCGGCTTCGCCGCCTTGGCCTCGGTGTTGTACGTTGGTAAGCGCCGCTCGGTGGACAAAGGCCTGCATTCCCTGCCACTGGTGGCGCTGGGCACGGCCATCCTGTGGTTTGGCTGGTACGGCTTCAACGCCGGCAGCGAATTCGGCGTCGACCGCATCACCGCCCTGGCCTTCCTCAATACCGACGTGGCCGCTTCCTTTGCCGGTCCCACTTGGTTGCTCTTGGACTGGATATTCACGCGCAAGCCGAAGTTCCTCGGCTTCTTGACCGGCGCGGTGGCCGGCCTAGCGACCATTACCCCCTGCGCCGGCTATGTCTCGACCAGCGCGGCGGTAGTCATCGGCATCCTGGCCAGCTTGATATGCTACCTGGCGGTGCACCTCAAAAATAAAGCCGGCCTGGACGACGCGCTGGACGTTTTTGGCGTGCATGGCGTTGGCGGCTTGACTGGTTCCATTCTGCTGGGCGTTTTCGCCACGGCCACCATGACTTTCCCGGGCCGTGATCCAGCGCTTTTGACCTCCGGCCTGCTGGAAGGCAACGTCCGCTTCTTCCTGGTACAGCTGGTGGCAGTTGCAATCGCCGCCGCTTATGCCTTCCTCTTTACCCTGGCCATGCTCTGGCTGATCAACAAGGTGACGCCGGTCCGAGTCAGCGCCCTGGTCGAACAGACCGGCCTCGACGAGGGCGAGCACGGTGAGACAGCTTATATTTAATTAACACCGCGCGGTGGGCAATGGGCAAGTATGGCTCGCTGCTGCTGCGCCTGTCGGTTCCTGGGGGCTGCCCCCGGAACCGCTTGCTCAGTTCACTGGCTGAGAGTGAGCTGCCATGCTTCTGCAAATCACGGCGTGAAATAGTCAAACGCCGCGTCAGCTTTTGCAGGGAGCATGCTACTGTGCGGGTGGCGCCTCAAAAACAAGGCCCTTGCCTTAAGGGCCTGTTTTTGAAGCGCCAGGCTCCGCGTCTACGCCTTTTTTCAACAAGCCAAACGTCGTTGCCCCTGGACAAAGGCCGTAACCGTTTTGCTTCCTCGGGCGGCTGGCTATCAGCCTCCTCTGTCCTCGGCCATTTCCCGCCGCGCCCGGGCCAGCGCCCGCCGTATGCCCTCATAACCGGTACAGCGACACAGATTGCTTTGCAGCCATTCGCGGTCGGCCGCCTCGTCCGGCTGCGGATGCGCTTCCAGCAGGGCCACGGCGTTCATGATCATGCCGGAGGTGCAAAACCCGCACTGGAAACCCTGCTCGGCCGTAAAAGCCCGCTGCAACGGGTGGTCGCGCAAGCCTTCGATGGTGCGGATGGCCTGTCCGGCGCATTCCACCGCTAGCACCATGCAGGATTTTACGGGCACCCCAGCCAGCAGTACCGTGCAAGCGCCGCAGTCCCCGTTTTCGCAGCCGCAGCGCGTGCCGGTCAGCCCCAGCCGTTCGCGCAGCAGGCGCATCAGGCTTAAGCCCGGCTGCACCGCCAGTCGTATGCTCTCCATATTTATTTGTAACTCGATTGTTTCGGCCGGACCGTATATTGTCATGTTAGTTCCTCCAAGGCCTCGGCCAGCAGTTGTTGCAGTAAATGGAGGCGATATTCACCCGAGGCGCGGCTGTCGGTCCGTGGTGGCGGCAAAGTCTCGGCAATAGCTTGCGATAAAGAGCGCAGAAGCGCCTGGTCATGGCGCCGCCCTGCCATCTCCGCGCCCGCGGCGGGTTGCGCCCCATCCTGGCGCAGCTTCGCTACCGCCTGGCCAAAGACCGCGTCGGTCGCGTCGGAACGCCAGGGGTAGGAATATAGGCCGCCGACCGCCAGGCCACGAGCTGCCAGGCCGGCGACATCAGTGTGCAACTGCGCACACAGCGTTATCAAAGGATAATCGACTGATCCGGTTCTGGTGCGTCGTCCGGCATAAAAGCGTCCAGCGTCCGGGCGGGTCGCCGCCAGCGGCACGGCAAAACCAGTGACCAGCTCGGCCGGTTCCAGCGCCAGGCGCTTGTCGAAACAGTCGCGCAAGGCTCTCCGCCGCTCGATTATCCCGATGCCGCCGGGACCGGGCAGGACGCTCAGGACCTCCGCTCCGGCCACCAGCAAGGGTAGCGCCGCCTCGCGGTAAGGCAATTGCCCGATAATATTGCCGCCCAGGCTCAGCCGGTTGCGCACCGTGCGGTCGGCCACCGCCCGCGCCACAGCGCTCAGAAAGGGCCAGCTTCCGGCATCGGCCAGTTCATTCAGGCTGACGGCCGCACCCAGGCGCAGCCAGCCGTCGCTAGCTTCAACCGAGCGCAGTGCGGCAATCCCTTTGATGTCGATCAGGGCGCCGACCCGGTAGGCGGCGGAACGTCGGGCCAGGGTGTGGATTTCCGTCCCGCCAGCCAGATAGCGAGCCTCCGGGTAGCCGAGCCAGGCTTGCACCGCTTCCGCGGCGGATTCCGCCCGCAGGTAGACAGGATTGCCCGGAATCATGCTTGTCCCTCCGTCTTGTTCCTGGCGGCGCGCATCGACCGCCATATATATTCGGGTGTTAATGGTAGTTCACAGAGCTGCACGCCAGCGGCCGTTGAAACAGCCTGGGCCAGGGCTCCGGGCATGCCGATGATGCCTTGTTCGCCCAGCCCCCTGGCTCCGTATGGACCGTCGCCTTGCGGGGTTTCCACAAAGTCGATGAAATACTGCGGATCTTCGCCATAACGCAGGATCTTGTAATCGCGCAAAGAACCATTTACCACCGCCTCGTGGCTGTCAAACTGGAAGGCCTCGCGGGTGGCGTAGCCGATACCCATGCCCATGGCGCCAACCACCTGGGCGCGGGCCAACGCTGGATGCACTACCGTGCCCACATCCATGGCGCAGGCCGAGCGCAGCACCCGCAGACGGCCGTCGCGCGGATCGAGCTCGATCTCGACGCCCTCGGCCCCCATGGTCCACTCCAGCCCTGGCCGGCCGGCGCCGCTGGCCGGATCCATGCCCGAGAGATGCCGGGCGATATAGCGGCCGCGCCCGATGACTGGTCCGCCGACGGCATTGCCGTCTGGATAGACGTAGCCCAAAACCAGGGCCGCCAGCGGCAGCCCCCGCTCCGGGTCGTCGCGCAGGCAGACCCGGCCGCCGCCAACCGCCAGGTCCTCGGGTGGGCAGCGCAGCACCGCGGCGGCCGTCTGCCGGATCTGGCCCGTGGCATCCTCCACCGCCTGCAGGGCGGCCCGGCCGGCCATGAACAAGGATCGGCTGGCTGCGGTCGTCCAGTCGTGCGGCGACAGGTCGGTATCGACCTCGTTGATCACCCGCACCAGGCCCGGATCCATGGCCAGCGCCTCGGCCACTAGTAGCCGCAAGCCGTCATGGGTGCCCTGGCCGATTTCTACTACCCCGGTGGCCAGGCAGACGCTGCCGTCCTCGGCGAAGCTGACGGTGGCCGCGGCCTCGGTAAAAGTGGGAATGGCTGGCGCCTTCCAGAAGCAGGCCAGGCCCTTGGCCCGCACCTTTCCGTCGGCCTGGACCGACCGCGTCCCGGCCGTCCAGTCCAGGCGCCGGCGGACCGCGTCGATACAGGCCGGTAGATCGCCAGTGCTGGCATCGAGACTGGCCCCGGTCGGGGTGGTATCGCCCGGTAGAATGGCGTTGCGTCGGCGCAGCTCGGCTGGGTCCATCCCCAAGCGTTCAGCCAGCAGATCCATGGCCCGCTCGGTGGCGTACGACAGCTCGATATGGCCGAAGCCCCGGAAGGCGGTGGCGAAGGGATGATTGGTGTAGACGCACAGACTGTCGACCCGGACGTGCGGCACGCGGTACGGCCCAGTACAGGCCGCCGCCGCCGCCCGCGACACATTAACGGCGTAGTCGGCATAGGCTCCAGAATCGAATAGCAGATCCATGTCTAAAGCTAACAGTTCGCCATCGGGGCGGGCAGCCAGTCGCACGTAAGACTCCAGGCCGGGGCGGCCCGGGCTGGACAGCAGATCGAGCTCGCGCGTATTGGTCAGCCGCACCGGCCGGCCGGGGAAACGTAGCGCCAGCAGCGCCGCCAAAGGTTCCAGCTGGATACCGGCCTTGCCGCCAAAGCCGCCGCCCACCGGCGCGGCCCGCACCACGATATCGCGCTCCGGTAAACCCAGCGCCTTGGCCAACAAAGTGCGTACCCCGAAGGGCGACTGCGTCGAGCTGGCCACCGTCAAACGGCCATCTAGCCCGTATTCGGCCAGCACCGCCCGCGGCTCCATGGCCACATGGTCACCCGGTGGAAAAGAGAAACACCCCTCCATTACCACCGCCCCAGCAGCCTCAGCTGTCGCGAAAACTGCCGCCGCGTCACCCTTGCGGATGCGGGTACGGTTGGCCACATTCGAGCCCGGCTCCGGCAGAATCGCCGGAATCCGCCGGTAGTCAGCCAGAGCCGGATGCAGCACCGCCGCCCCGGCAGCCAAAGCGGCCGAAGGCGAAGCCAGGGTCGGCAACGGCTCAAACTGAACCTCCAGCAAACGCAGCGCCGCCAAGGCCGCCGCCTCATCGTCCGCCACCACTACCGCCACCGGTTCACCGTAATAGCGCACCGCGCCGCGCGCCAAAGGCGGCTTGTCGCCCAAGTACAAGCCAATCAGCACCTCCGGCCAGTCCGCGCCAGTAAACACCCCGCGCACCCCCGGCGCCCGCCGCGCCGCCGCCGTATCGATAGCTGTAATCCGGGCATGAGCATAAGGGCTAGCCAGCACCGCCGCCTGCAAAGTCCCAGGCCGCACCCGGTCGTCCGTATAGCGCAACGTCCCGCCAGTCTTGGCCGCCGCGTCGGCCCGGAGCGGCGACGTGCCGATAGAGTTAAACGTCTTCATGCCTCAAGTGTAGACGCAATTCGCCTGGCGCGCAAAAAAAACAGCATTCCGCCTTGGGGACAGACCCCGCCTTTTACAAATCCCGCCCTACGCGCTATACTGGTTCCAGTTAAAGCGCAGGAGCATCCATGAAACAGCGTCTACTGGCCTGCCTGGTCGCCGTGCTGATTGGCACCGGCCTGGCAAGCGCCCAGGCTATCGACCCCGACAAGCTGCTTACTCAATACATCCGAACCACTTGGTCGGCTGACGACGGCGTCAAAGAGGCCCTGGACATCATCCAGGACAGTCGGGGCTACATCTGGATCGGCACTTACGACGGTCCGGTGCGCTTCGACGGCCTTACCTTCGCCATTCCCGGCGATATCGACGGCGGAGTGGTGCCCGGTTCGGCCCGCGCCTTCTGTCTGGACGACGAGGGTAGCCTGTGGATCGGCTCGAACAACCAGGGTTTGGCGCGTTACCGGCAACAGCGCTACGAATTTTTCGATATGGACGACGGTTTGCCCAACAACTCGGTTCGGCGGCTGCTGCGCGATTCGCGCGGACGCATCTGGGTGGGTACCGTGGCCGGTCTGGCGGTTTTCCAGAACGGCCGGCTGACCACCTTTCCCGACCAGCCGGAGCTGCTCAGTGCCCAGATCATGTTTCTGGCGGAGGACGAACAGGGGCGCGTCTGGATTGGCACCAACGGAGAAGCCGGCCTGTTCGTGGCCGGCGACGGCCCGCCGGCGGCCAGCCCGAGTCCCCGTAATGGCCGGCTGGATGGGAGGCCGCTGGTCAGCCTGTTGTTCAGCGACGGTCTGGTTTGGGTTGTCACCGACCAGGCCTTGTTCCGGCTTGATCCCGCCAGCTTGGCCGCTGCTCTGTCTACTCCGGCTACCACCGGAGTAGACGCCACCACTGCAGGTAGCGCGCCGGTTGGTCCGGCGGTCTGGCAGGAGCACTGGGCTTTCGCTGCCCTGTTGCCCGACGGGGCGCGCTTTGCGCCGTCTAATTTGTACCGCGACCAGGCCGGCAGCCTCTGGGCCATCGGCGACGGCGGCATCTTCCGCTTGCAGGGTGGAGAACCCGAGTTCTTCTCCGCCGCCAACGGTCTGTCCGATTCGCAGGTCAGTTGCATCTACCACGACCGCGAGGGCAATCTCTGGCTGGGCACCGGCCGTGGCCTCGACAAGTTCTCCGGTTCCAAGTTCGCCGTCTACGGCCTGCCGGAGGGCTTGGCCGACCCGGGCGTCAACGCTATCCTGGCCAGCCGCGACGGCTCGATCTGGCTGGGCACCAACAACGGTATCGGCATCATCGATCCGGGCGCCGGCGCGGTGCGGATGCTGGAGGGTGCTCCCGAGCTGGTGGGGCGCATCCGTCATATAATAGAAGATAACGCTGGCGTGGTCTGGGTTGCCGTCTACGGCAGCGGCTTATACGGCTGGCGCGATGGAAAGGTCGTCTATCGCTTCAGCCAGGCGGACGGTTTGGCCGGCAACCGGGTACGCGCCCTGCTGGAAGCCCATGACGGGCAGCTCTACGTCGGCACCACCACTGGCCTGTCCATCGTCAGCCCCGACCGCCGTTCAGTGCGCAGCCTGACCCAGGCCGACGGCCTGGCCTTCCAGTACGTGATGTGCCTGTACGAAGACGACGCCGGCCGCATTTGGCTCGGCTCGGACGGTTCGGGCATTCAGCTGTTCCAGGACGGTGCTTTCGGGCGGCATTGGAATCGGCAGTCTGGCCTGGCCGGCGACGTGGTGTTCCGCTTCTTGCAGCTCGAGGCTGGCGGCGATCTATTCATAACTACGGCTGGCGGCATCAGCCGCTTTAATGGCGAAAATTTCTTCACCTACAATGTCGGCAACGGCCTGCCGGCGGACGCCATCTTCGAGATCGTGCCCGACGGGAGCGGCGGCCTGTGGTTGACCAGCACTTCCGGAATCGCCCGGGTGGGCCTGTCTTCCATCGACGCGCTGCGCTCCGGCGAGCTGTCCCGGCTGGATGTTCAATTCTACGACAAGGGCAGCGGCCTGCGCGATCTACCGATGTCCACCGCCTGGTCGGCTATCGACACTGCCGGCGGCATCTGGTTCCCCACCCAGAACGGCGCCGCCCGCCTCGACCCGGCGGCCATTCCGCGCAACTTGGTGCCGCCGCCGGTGGTCATCGTCGACAGCGTCTTCATCGACGGGCGCGAGTTCGAGCGCTCCGCGCGAACTACCCTCGAGCCGGCTGAGCGCAAGCTTGAGCTGGGCTTTACCGCCCTCAGCTTCGTGGCTCCGGAGAAGGTCCAGCTCCAGTACATGCTGGAGGGCTTCGATCACGACTGGTCGCCGCTGGGGCGCAAGCGCGACGCCACCTACACCAACTTGAACCCGGGCACCTACCGCTTCAAGGTGCGGGCCGTGAACAACGACGGCCTCTACTCCAGCCAGACGGCTGTCTACGAATTCGTCAAACGGCCGTGGCTCTGGCAGCGCTGGTGGTTCTGGCTGCTGGTCGGCCTGTCGGCGACGGCCGCTTTTATCGGTCTGGCATCGCTTATTCATTTCCAGCGCACCAGGCACATCCGGCGCAGGCTGGCGCGGCAGGAAAAGGAATTGGAGCTGGAACGCAAGGCGTTGGAAGCCGAACGCCGCGCCAAGCAGATCGAGACCGAGCTCAAGAATTCCTATAGCCGTTTCGTGCCGCCGGAGTTTATCAGCATCCTGGAAAAGAGCGGCATCCAGGAGGTGCAGCTGGGCGACCAGGTGCAGAAGCGCATGACTGTCATGTTCATCGATATCCGCTCCTTCGCCTCCATCTCGGAGGAAATGTCGCTGGCCGACAGCTTCAATTTCCTGAACCGGTACCTGCAGGCCATCAGCCCGATCTTGCAGCGCAATGGCGGCTTCATCGACAAATACATCGGCGACGCCGTCATGGCGCTGTTTCCCGGTTCGTCGGCCGACGCCGTCCAAGCCGGCGTCGAGATCCAGGCCGAACTGCGCGCTTTCAACAGCGCGGATCGGCCCTTGGACTGGCCGGAACTGCGGGTGGGCATCGGCATCCACTGCGGCTCGCTGATGCTGGGCGCCATCGGCGCCGACCAGCGCATGGACGTGACGGTGATCAGCGACGCGGTTAATATTGCCTCGCGTCTGGAGCAACTTAATAAGCAATACTACTCGGCGCTGATTGTCAGCGAGGATGTGGCGGCCGACCCGGCGGTGCGAAAACGCTTTGGCCTGCGCCAGCTGGACCGGGTGCGCCTCTATGGCCGGCAGCAACCCTTGACCATCTATGAGGTGCTGGAGGCCGAGCTGCCAGGCCGGGCCAAGCAGATTCGCGATACCCTGACGGCCTACGAGGCGGCCATGCAGCTGCTCCAGGCCGCCCGCTATACCGAGGCCGAGGACGCCTTCGCCGCCTTGATCGAGACCGCGCCGGCCGACCTGGTCTTCGGCCTGCATAAGCGCCAGGCGGCGGAGTACGCCATCGACGCCCTGATGAGCGGCTGGGACGGCGTGGTCGATCTTGGCAAGCGCTAAGCGGGTGGGGGAGATAGCATGACTATTCAAGCGCACGAGGCGCAGTTTACGGTGCGCGGTTACGACTGCGGCTACGGCGGCCCGCTGCGGACCTTGGCCTTGGCCGACTTCCTGCAGGAGGCCGCCAGCCAGCACGCCGAAAGCCTGGGTTGGGGACGGGACGGCATGGGCCAAAGCGGCCGCACCTGGATGCTGACCCGCATCGATCTCCGCCTGGCGGCGGCGTATGCCCTGGCGCTGCGCGAGAACGACTGGCTGACGGTGCGCACCTGGCCGGCGGCCATCGAGCGGCTGTTCGCGCTGCGCGACTTCGAGCTGGAAGGCCCGGACGGCGAAAGGCTGGCCGCCGCTACCTACAGTTACCTGATCGTGGATATCGCCAGCCGGCGGCCGCTGCGGCCGGAAGGCATCCTGCCGCCCGACTTGCATAGTCCGCGGCCGCGCGCCGTGGCCGAGGGTTGGCAGGCCATCGGCCGACCGACCGAAGCCCCGGTGGAGGCCTTCCGCCAGCGGGCCGGCCGGCGTCACATCGACCACAACGGGCACGTCAACAATGCCCACCTGCTTACCTGGCTGGTGGACGCCGTGCCGACGGCGGCCGTGGCTGGGAGCCGGCTGGCGGCGCTGCGGGTCGAGTTCGTGCGCGAGGTGCTGCCAGGCGACGAGGTGGCGGCCGTGGCAGCGCCCCTGGCCGGCGGGCCAGCGGGCCAGCGCGGCTTCGTCAGCGAGCTGTGCCGCGCCGGCAACTCAACTGACGGCGGCCATCAGGGCGGCGAAGTCTGCGCCCGGGCCGAAACCTGGTGGCAGGTCTGAGCCGCCGGCCTGGTCCGCAGCGCTGAAGCGGCGGCTTGAACTAGTCGCCCTCCAAAACTTGTTTACCGATATTTTCGCTTGACGAGTGGCCGGAGCTCTTGCATAATCGCGGCATGAACAACCCATTATTGACTACTTGGGAGACTCCCTACGGGCTCCCACCCTTCAATCTCATCAAGGCCGAGCACTACGCCCCGGCCTTTGAAACCGTCATGGCCGAGCATCGGGCCGAAATCGAAACCATCGCCAACAACCTGGACAGGCCGACCTTCGAGAATACCGTCGCCGCGCTGGATCGCTCCGGCCAGGGCTTCGAACGGGTGGCCGGGGTCTTCCTGAACCTGACCGCCTCCGAGACCAGCGACGCCTTGCAGACCGCCGAGCGCGATTTGATGCCGGTGCTGGCTACCCACCAGAACTGGCTCAGCCTACACGAAGGCCTCTTCAAGCGCCTCGACAGCCTGCACGCCAAACGTGCCAATCTCGGCCTTAAACCCGAGGAACTGCGCCTGCTGGAGCGCGTCCACCTCGACTTCGTCCTGGCCGGCGCCAAACTAACCGGAGAGGCCCGCCTGCGCTACGCCGCCATTACCGAGCAGCTGGCCGGGCTCTACACCACCTTCAGCCAGGCCGTGCTGGGCGACGAGGCGGCCTTCAGCCTGGTTCTGGCCAGTCAGGCCGACCAGGCTGGCCTGCCGGAGTTCGTGCTCGACGCCGCTAAGTCGGTGGCCGCCGAGAAGGGCATTGACGGTCAGGTCATCAACCTGTCGCCGTCCCTGGTCGAGCCCTTTCTGACTTATTCCACTCGGCGCGATCTGCGCGAGCAAGTCTGGCGGGCCTTCAAGGCCCGCGGCGAGACCTGCCCGGAGCGCGACACCCGTAAAGTGGCCGCCGACATCATCCGCCTGCGGGCCGAGCTGGCCCGGCTAATGGGCTACAAGACCTACGCCGACTACGCCCTGGTGGATCGCATGGCCAAGGTGCCGGCCGCCGTCGACAGTCTGCTGCTGCGCGTCTGGGAGCCGGCCAAGGCCCGCGCCGCCCGCGAGCAGGCCGACCTGGAACAGTTGGCCGCCGACGAAGGCTTCAAGGGACCCATCCAGGGCTGGGACTGGCATCACTACGCCGAGAAGGTCCGCCAGCGGCGTTACGCCTTGGACGAGGCCGAGCTGAAGCCCTATTTCCAGCTGGATCGCATGACCGACGCCATGTTCGATGCCGCCAGTCGGCTGTATGGCGTCGCTTTCAAGGAAATCAAAGGCGTGCCGCTGCATCATCCGGATGCCCGCCTCTTCGAGGTGCAGGACGCTACCAACGGCGGCATCGTCGGCATCTTCATCGCCGATAGCTTTGCCCGTCCCACTAAGCGCGGCGGCGCCTGGATGAGCGAGTTCCGCAACCAGTCGCGCAACCGTGGCGGCAAATACGCCTATCCCATCGTCATCAACAACAACAACTTCGCCAAGGCGCCGGCCGGCAAGCCCACGCTGCTGTCACTGGACGAGGTGCGCACCCTGTTCCACGAATTCGGCCACGGCCTGCACGGCCTCTTGTCCAACGTCACCTTCGGCCGCTTGGCCGGCACCAGCGTGCTGCGCGACTTCGTCGAACTGCCCAGCCAGATCAACGAGCACTGGGCGCTAGCGCCGGAGGTGCTCAAGAAGCACGCCATCCACGCCAAGACCGGAGCCGCCATCAGCGACGAGCTGATCCGCAAGATCAAGGACAGCGAGCACTTCAACCAGGGCTTCCTGACAGTGGCCTACACCTCCTGCGCCCTGGTGGACATGGCCCTGCACAGCCTGCCCAACCCCGAGTCGCTCGACCTCGGCGCCTTCGAGGCTGCTGAATGCCAGCGCCTGGGCGTGCCGACCGCGGTGGGTCTGCGTCACCGCCTGCCGCACTTCCGCCACCTCTTTGCCGATTCCGGCTATGCGGCCGGCTACTACGTCTACCTGTGGGCCGAGGTGCTCGACGCCGACGGCTTCGAGGCCTTCGAGGCCTCCGGCGACGTCTTCAACCCAGAACTGGCCGCCAAGTTCAAGCGCTTCGTGCTGTCGGCCGGCAACACCCTGGACCCGGCCGAGGCCTTCCGCTCGTTCCGCGGTCGCGATCCCGAAGTAGCGGCGCTGCTGCGGGCCCGTGGCTTGGCTTGAGCAAGCGCTAGTTCTGCCGCCGGCTTTGATGATAGCATGGCCGGCGGTAAGCACCCGGGGAGGGACAGGCATGAGTATCAGGGATTTTCTGAAAATGTTAAGCGGGCACGGCGTGGTCACGGCCCTTGTCCTGGTTGCCGTGCCGCTGGCCAGCCTGGTCTGGGGGCTGCTGCATCGGCGGGTGCGCTCCGGCCAGGCCCCCTGGAAATACGGCTACTCGGCCCTGGTCTACCTGGCCTGCATCCCTGGCATGCTTTCGGCCGTGCTGGTAGCCTACTCGGTGTTTTTTACCCGGGAAAACCTCTTGGACGCCGATTTCCTGACCTACTTTTTGCCCCTATTGACCATGGCGGCCAGCCTGCTCTTGATCCGCCGCCGGGTGGCCTTCGCCGAGCTGCCGGGTTTCGGCCGCCTGTCAGGGCTGATGATACTGCTGGCCGTCAGTTTTGCCCTGGCCCTGGCCATCGACAAGACGCGCATCTTCCTCGGCTTCTTTGGCTCCATCGACCGGCTGTTTATCCTGGTGGGCGTTATTTTTGTCTTGCTCAAGACCAGCCTGTATCTGACCTTCGGCAAGGGCAAGGCACGCTCCAACCTGCCGGTGCGGGACTGAGGGCCGCTTGTACCCGGGACGCGCCTTGGACGGCAACGGCAAACACCGCATGACCGACAGCGACATGGAACGTCTGCTGGCCCTGCGCCTGTCGCCCTTCATCCAGTTGGCTTACCGCCTGGTCGACGTGCCGCGTAAATACCACGGCAACATGTTCCGCCACCAGGGTCAAACCTTTTTCATCCTGATCGACTACGGCTACACCGACCACGTTCTGCTCAAGGCCGCCATCATCCACGACGTGCTCGAGGATACCGACACCGCCCCCGAAGAGATCAACCGCCTGGAGGACGGCCCGGCCGTGCTGGCCCTGGTGCAGGAAGTGTCCCGGCAGCCTGACGAATCAAAGGACGCCTTTCTGGGTCGAGTGGCTGGCCAGGGCTCCTTCCACGCCCAGGTCCTGAAGTGCGCCGACCGTATCGCCAATCTGGCCGACCTGGGTTTCTGCACCGAATACGAGCGTATCGTCCGCACCGTCGACGAGACGATTCGCCACATCCTGCCGATGGCCCACCGGGTCAACGTCAACATGGCCCGGGAACTGGAGGATCTGATCGCCTCGCGCCTGGCCATCGCCCGCAAGATGGGCGCCAGCGCCTGCGCCAGCGCCTGCGCCAGCGCCTGCGCAGACTCAGGCGACGACACCTGTCCGGAGGCCTGAGGGTAACCCTGCCAGCCCTATCGGCTGACCGGTGCGGACGCTTTGCTTCTTTGGCCGATTTGCGCTAGAATACCGGCATGACCATTTTAATAGTCGACGATTCGCGCATCATGCGCAACATCATTAAAAACACGCTAACCGGCCATGCCCGCTACGCCAACTGCCAGTACCTCGAGGCGCCCGACGGCCGCGAGGCGCAGCGCCTCATCCAGAGCCAGGCCATCGACCTCCTACTCTTGGATTGGAACATGCCGATGCTCAACGGCCTGGAACTGGTCAAGCGCCTGCGGGCCGACGCCGTGCAGGCCAAGCTGCCCATCATCATGATAACCTCGGAATCGGCCAAGTACAGTGTCATCGAGGCGGTTAAGGCCGGCGTCAACGATTACCTGATTAAGCCGGTGTCGGAGAAACTGTTGATGGAAAAACTGGAACGACTCGGCCTCTGACGGCCAACGCCGCAGTCCGGCAAGGAGCATGGCATGAATATCAATCACATCGAGCCGTTTATCGAGGCCACGGTCGGCGTTTTCCGCGAGCTGTTTGGCCTGGAGCCGGAATACCTCAATCCCTACCTAGTGCAGAAGGATGACCGCAACGAGTGGGACATCTCCGGCATCATCGGTATCGGCGGCGATTCCAAGGGCGTGGTGGTGGTCAGCCTGTCCGGCCAATTAGCCGCCGCCCTGACCGCCAAGCTGGTCGGCGGGCCGGTCCAGCTGGACGACCCGGATATCGTCGACGCCGTCGGCGAGATTGTCAACATCATCGCCGGCAACGCCAAGAAGGGACTCGAGCAGTATCGGCTGGAAATTTCGCTGCCCACCATCGTCAAAGGACCCGATCACCGTATTGCCTGGCAGCAAAATGTGCCGATAATCGGGATACCGTTCAAGATACCGATGGGACGCTTCCATCTGTCGATCGGTTTAGAAAATATCATAACCGGCTGACGGCCGGGGGGGCCGCGCTGCGGGTCTGGTCGTCACGGGAGGATCGATGAAAAAATTGTGGTTGTTTTTCGGACGCGCGGTGATGAATGTCCTGACCGGCGGTAACAAGGGCCTGACCGACATCGGCCAGCGCAGTCGGGTAATTTTCTTGAATGCCGTGACGCTGGCCGGCGCGGTGATGATTAGCCTGTTTTCGGCCATCAGCCTGGCCAGCGGCAACCTGCCCTTGGCGCTGGCCTGCGCGGTGGCGGCTGGCGTGGTCACCCTGAACTTTGTCTTGATCCGCCTTTTTCGGCTCTACCTGCTGGGCGGCATCGTCGATTGCGTGGTTATCTTCGTCTTCTATTATTACCTGGTGCTGTCCGGCGGCGAGGCCGGCTCGGGCATCCTGTGGATCAACACCTACCCGCTGATCAGCCTCTTCCTGCTCGGTTCCGGCATCGGCTCGGTGGTGGCACTCAGTTTCGGCGCGGCGGTCGGCCTGGCCATCTTCACGCCGGCCCTCAACGCCGCCGCCTTCCCGCCGCTCTACTCGGCCCGCGTGATGGGCACCTACTTCTTCATCTGGCTATTTTCGCTGATCTACGAAGTGGTGCGCACCAATACCCTGCGCCGCCTTGAGGACTCCAACCGCCACCTGGCCGAGGCCTCGGCCGCCTTGCGCGCCGAGAAGCAGCAGACCGACGACATCCTGGCCGGCGTGCGCGAAGGCATCTTCCTCTTGGACGGCGAGCTGCGCCTGGGCACGTCGCATTCGCGCTACCTGGAAACCATTTTCCAAGGCGACCAGTTGGCCGGCCGCTCGCTGCTTGAGCTCCTGAAGCCGCTCCTCCCGGCGCAGGACTATAGTTCGGCGGCTGACTTCTTTGACCTACTGCTGGCCGGCGCGGTGAACCCCGAGCTGCTGGCCGAGATCAATCCGCTGTCCGAAATCCGCTGCCTGTTCCCGGCGCCGGACGGCCAGGCGCACAGCAAGCTGCTGCGCTTCGCCTTCTCGCGGTTGGGTGCCGTCGGAGCCGCCGGAGCCGCCGGTGCCGCCGGCACCGCCTTCTCGGTCCTGGGCGTGGTGGTCGACGCCAGCCAGGAATACGAGCTCCAGCAGCAGCTGTCAGTCGAGGAACGCAAGCACAAGCAGAGCATGGAGAACCTCTTCCGCATCATCCACGTCGACCCGGCCATGATGCGCGAGTTCATCGGCGACACCGAGGCCGAGCTCGACCAGGCTAACGAGCTGTTGAAGACCGAAGGCACCGATCGCGAGCACATCATGGTCGCCTTGGGCAGCTCCTTCCACGCCATCAAAGGCAACGCCCTGTTGTTAGGCCTCGAGGAGTTCGCCGCCAAGGTGCACGGCTACGAGGATACCGTCAAGGAGCTCCGGTCTCGCGGCCACAGCTGGCGCGACCTCTTGTCGCTGACCGTCGGCCTGGGCGAGATCCGCGGCGACCTCGAGGAGCTTAACGGCCTGATTACGCGCATCGAAAGCTTTCAAGCCCTGACCGTCTCGCGCGACGGCGGCGCGGCCTCGCTCTTGCAGCTCAGCCTGGACAAATTCGTCCAGAAGGAAAGCAGCCGCCTGGGCGTGCCGGTCAGTTTTGATTTCCGCATCGCTGAGGGCGCCGCCATTACGGAAGAACACCGCAAACTGGTTAAAGACGTGCTGGTGCAGCTGGTGCGCAACAGCTTCGCGCACGGCTTCGAGCACGAGACGACGCGGCTCAAACTCAAGAAGAATCCGCGCTGTGCCATCAGCGTCCAGGTCGACGAGCAGGCCGGCAGCCTGGTGTTGCGTTACCGCGACGACGGCAACGGCCTGGATATCGGCCGCATTCGGGCCAAGGCCGCCAGTCTGCCGCTGCTGGCCGGGCGGGCCGCGGCTCTGAGTGACCAGGAAGTCATCAAGCTGATCTTCATGCCCGGCTTCTCGACCGCCCGCCAAACCAGCCTGGATGCCGGCCGCGGCGAAGGCATGGCCCTGGTGCGCAACCGCGTGACTGCGGCCGGCGGCCGGCTGGGCGTCAAGAACAAGCCCGGGCAATATCTGGAGTGGACCGTAACCCTGCCGGGTATGGCCGTGGCCGAGGTCAGCAGCGCCTGAGTACCGCTCCCGATTACGGTATTTAGTAGATTAGGAGATCCCCATGAAGTACGCAGACAGCATTACCGATCTGGTTGGCCATACGCCGTTACTCAAAATAAACTTGACGGCGACCGGTACCGCCAGCGCCGGTACACCCGGCGCTACCGTCCTAGGCAAGCTGGAGTCGGCCAATCCCTTCGGCAGCGTCAAGGACCGCATCGGCCTGGCCATGGTGGCCGACGCCGAAACCAGAGGGCTGCTGGGGCCGGGCTCGGTTATCGTCGAGCCGACCAGCGGCAATACCGGCATCGCCTTGGCGGCGGTGGCGGCGGCCCGCGGCTATCGGCTGATCCTGACCATGCCGGAAACGATGAGCCAGGAGCGACGCAAGCTGCTGCTGGCTTACGGCGCCGAATTGGTCCTGACCGAGGGATCCAAAGGCATGAAAGGCGCCATCGACAAGGCGCGCGAACTGCTGGCCAGCCTGCCCAAGGCCTTCATGCCCATGCAGTTCGAGAATCCAGCCAATCCGGCGGCCCATGTCCGCACCACTGCGGTTGAGATATGGGACGATACCGACGGCACGGTCGATATTCTGGTGGCCGGCGTCGGCACCGGCGGCACCATTACCGGCGTGGCGGGCGCCCTCAAGGCGCGCAAGCCTGGCTTCCGGGCCATCGCCGTGGAGCCGGCCGCCTCGCCGGTGCTGTCCGGCGGCACGGCCGGCCCGCACAAGCTGCAGGGCATCGGCGCCGGCTTCGTGCCGGCAGTGCTGGAGCGCGGCCTGATCGACGAGGTGATCACGGTCAAGGACAGCGATGCCGGTGTAATGGCAAGGCGCGCCGCCCGGGAGGCCGGCTTGCTGGCCGGCATTTCGTCCGGCGCCGCTCTGTGGGCAGCCCTCCAGGTGGCGGCTCGACCAGAGAATGTGGGAAAGACCATCGTGGTTATCCTGCCGGACTCAGGCGAGCGCTATCTGTCCACGTGGCTGTTTGAGGACTCACCGCTGGCTTGAGGCGCTGGCTTAGGGCGCCGGCCGCCTCACTTCAGCGGGGCGGCTGTCAGGCGTTGGTCTTGAAGCGCCGGGCTTCCTCGTTCAGTTGTTCGATGGCGGTCATATTGTGCTGGCTGAGTTCGCTAACTACGTTAATAGCGGTGTCGATGCCGGCGATGCCCTGGATCATGGTATCCATGGTTAGGCCAACCTGGCCGGTGCGTTCGCTCAACTCAGCCACGGCTTCCCGGATGCGCTTAGACAGGCCGGCTAAGGTTCCGCTGCCAGAATTGACTTTCTCGGCCAGGTTGACCGCCTCGGCCAAGGCTTGGTTGGCCGATTGGCTGGCGTTTTGCTCGCGCTCAATGGACGCCAGGTTCCTACCCACTAGGTGGGAGAGGCGGGCGATCATCTCGGTGATGGCCACGAAGTTGTTTTCCAGGGTCTGCGAAGAAGCAAACAAGGCATTGATCACGGTGGTGATGGCCTGAAGCATGGCCTCGGTTTGTTTGGATTGCTCCCCGGTGGATTCGGACAGGCGCCGGATTTCCTCGGCCACCACGGCGAATCCCTTGCCAGCCTCGCCAGCGTGGGCGGCCTCGATGGCGGCGTTCATGGCTAACAGGTTGGTCTGGCTGGCGATGCCGGAAATGGTGGCGGTGGCATTGAGTAGGTTGTCGGACTGGCTAAAGACATCAGTGACCTGGGCGTTTACCTCGACTAGGCGGCTGCGGCCGGCCTCGGATGAAGCGGTCAACTGGTTGAAAATACCGTCCATCTCCTGGGCATTGGCCAGTACTTCATCCTGCAAATTTTTCATCGCCACGAACGAACCCGAGGCTGAACGGATGCTGTCGGCCTGCGAGGTGGACCAGCCGCTTTGGGCGGTGATGGCACGGTCTATGTCTAGCAACACGTCGCGAACCAGTCCAGCCACGCCATCGATAGAGTTCACTTGGGACTTGACCCCGGCTACGCTGGCGCCGATGTTCCGAGAAGTGACGGCAGTGGCGCTGGCGTTGCCGGCCAGAGCTTGGGCGCTGTGGTCTAGCTCGGTTACCGATTGGCGGATAGTGCCGACGATGCCGCCCAACTTGTCGAGGAAGCGGTTGAGATGGAAGGCCAGTTCGCCGATTTCGTTACGGGCCTTCACCTTCATGGTGACGGTTAGGTCAGCTTCGCCTTCGGAAATGTCGCGGATGATGGCAATCGCCGACTTGATGGAGTCCACAATAATGCGGTTGAGCAGCAGGGTGAAGATGACGGCGAAGACCGCGAACAAGCCGGCAGCCACCAGTATGGAACGCTGGACTTCGCCGGCGATGATCTCCGTGATGTACATCGTGGAGACAGAGATGAAGAGATAGCCGGCCAGGCTCTCGTCAACCAGCACTGGCAGGATCAGCCGGTAGCCATCGGCTTGATCCTGCCGGTCCAGCGCCGCCAGCGGCTGGTAGACGTCGGCGAAGTCCGCCACCGGTCCAGTCGCATCGAGCTTGGCAAGGTCGGTAGAGGCCAGTACCAAGCCGTCCTGAGCCAAGAGGGTCACTTCCCGGTAGGAGTGATTGTCAGCCGCGGCCGCGTCCACGATGCGGGTCAGTTCATCCACGATCAGGTAGCGCAACGGATTGACCACCGCCTCGGCCAGGGTTTTAATGGTGACCCCGTTTTTCTCGAAATCCAGGCGCTCCAGATTGGCGGCGATACCCCTGGCATTCAATACGGTCAGGGTGGTCACCATGCACAGCAGGACCAGGAAGAAGATCAACAGGATCCGGATGGCGATCCGATCCAGGAAGCGGTAACGGAAGGTCCCGGCATTAGTCATGGTGTAGCATCCCGGACTCAGCGCCCGGACAGGTAGTCCGTGATCGGACTAAAGCGGTTCTGGGCGGACTGGAACTGATAGAGGCGCAGTCGGTGCACGCCCATATGCGAGGCCGGCGTAAAGGTGACGGCGTCGAAGATGCCTCCGGTGGAAAAGCCGTTGAGCCGTTCCAGAGCGGCTTTAACCTGTTCCCCAGTGGGGTTGGGGCCGGCTAGTCGGAGGCCTTCGAAGAGGACGCGGGCGGTAGCCCAGCCTTGGACGTACTTCATGCTACGCGAGATAGGCGTGTTGCGGGCGGCGCGGATTTCTTCCAGGCCGGGCAGGTTCTCGTCCGGGAAGGCGGTGGCGGCTGCGTAGATGAAGCCATTGAGGGCCGGACCGGCCAGGCGGATCATGTCCTCGTTGACCGTCCAGTTGAGTCCGTACAATTGCATGGTCGCCCCGGCCGCGCTGTAGGCGCGGATCAGGTTAAGGGTGGGCACTGCCACGTTTTGGATTATAACGCCCTTGACTCCGGCGGCCTGCAGGCTGCGCAGTTTGGCCGTCATATCCAGGCTGGCGTCCATCGGTATTTTTTCGGCGATGACCAGGCCCAGGCTGGCGGCTTCGGCCTCGGCATCGGCCAGGGGCGATTCGCCAAAGGCCGAGGCGTGGTGGAAGATAGCGATCTTGGCGCCGCGGCCGTTGGCAGCGGCGAAATGGCGCAGAATGACGCGGATCTGCGACGAATAGGTAACTCCCACTACGAAATTGTAGGGATTGCGGCTCGTCACGGTTAGGGATTCGTCGTAGGAAGCGGACAGGAAGGGGATGCGGTCGGTTGCCACCACCGGCGCCAGGGCTAGGGTATCGCCAGTGCCCCAGCCAATGATGGCCACCACTTTATTCTTGAGTTGGCTGTTGTAGAACTCGGTGGCCTGGGCCACATTGTAGCGATAATCGGTCCAGATCAACTCCACCCTGGTTCCGTTGACGCCGCCGCGGGCATTCATGGTGTCGATATAGTCCCGGACTCCCAGGGAGTACGGAGCGCCGACATCGCCGGTAGCGCCGGTTAGATCAAAGATACCGCCCACCTTGATGGTGGGTGGCGTGTCAGCCGTGACCAGCAAGCCGGTTAGGGCCAGCAGGGCCAAGAAGATAATGACAGTTCGTTTCATGAGTGCCTCCTCCAAATCGAGTGGCCGGCCGGCATACGCTCCGGACTGGCATAGTACTACACCATTAATAGTAGAAAGGTAGTGGTCTCCTGTCAATCTTGTATTGAAGAATATCGGCCGAAATGACGAAAGGGAGGCGGGCAAGGCTGTGTAGCCTTCATGGCGCTGCTGCTGATACCGGTGGTCACGCTGGCTTGAGCCCCCGTGTTGCCTCATAATAAAATCTAGTCCTACGAGGTGGTTGCCTCATAAGTCAAATTCTAGTCCAAGGATAAGCTTGGACTAGAGTTTCC
>Ga0154383_113_pt1 | contig 27544 bp, 25 predicted proteins | sample RifGroB1_FD_105627 | JGI IMG/M metagenome (GOLD analysis project Ga0154383, IMG submission 105627) | Spirochaetes bacterium GWB1_60_80
AGCGGATAACCCGGCGGCCGTCAGCCAGCTGCTGCCGTACCGGCTTGATCCGAGAAGCTATAAAACTGCGCCAACGGGGTGATGGTAGCGCTTACCTTGCCCCGGCATTCCACCACGCCCCGCGACCATTCCACGCCGAGCGCCGGGCTCGCTCTTCTTCAAGGCCAAGTTTAAGCAGGTACTTATAGCGTGTTCGCGGTCGCTTCCATTGCCGCCACAGTATGCACCGAAGTTTTCGACGTATCCATTGGTCGAACTCTTCAAATATCCCTTTGAATGCGGATTGCTTGAAGGAGTTTACCCAGCCCGTAGGGTTCGGGTTAACGCGGCTATGATTTTACGTATGTTCCAACCTCGGGCTTTCCGGCAGAGCTCTTTGACTTTGGTTTTCAGTCGGTCAATGGATTGTTTGGCAGGTTTCAGTTTTGCTTTAGCTCGCCCGGCGATGGTATATCCCAGGAACTTACGGTGTTCGGTCTGTCTACCGCGCTTTTCTCCTCATTCACCTTCAACTTCAATTTCGTGGTGATGAATTGAGTGATCGATCGTTTCACTCGCTCCGCTGCCTTTTGGCTTCCCACGTATATGTTGCAGTCGTCGGCATAGCGGCAGAATGCCAATCCACGCCGTTCCAGCTCTTTGTCCAGATCGTCCAGCATGATATTTGACAAAAGCGGCGACAGCGGCCCGCCCTGCGGCGGGTCTTCCTTTGTTGGTATTACCAGTCCGTCTTCCATGGCGCCCGCATTCAGGAAACCGCGTATCAGTTTCAGCACGCGCTTGTCCTTGACCTTCCGGGCCACCCGGGACATCAACATATCGCGATTTACCCAATCGAAGAATTTCTCAAGGTCTATGCCCACCACCCATGCTTCCTGCGCAGCCTGCGCGGTTCCATGGCCCATTTGGACATAGCGACGCGGCGTATCGCCAGCGGCGACTTGTCCTCTCCCGTAGCCCTACCAACCGGCGATTCTCTGGCCGCCCTGGCTGATGGCCTAGTGGACACGTCGGAGCGTCAGATCCAGTTTCCGCGCGCCATGCAGGACAAGGCTGGCTTGCTCGGGCATCGCATCGCCCACTTGGTCGAATTAGCCCGCCTGACCACCATGGAATGGCGCCAGACCATGGTGCCGACCGATCTGGCAGGCTTTCTGGCGGAAACCATGGCTCGCTTGGCCGATGAAGCGTCCGCTGCCGGCGGCGACCTGGACCTGGATTTGGCCTGGCCGGCGGGTTTGATAATGCCGTTGAACCGCGACATGGTGCGGCGCGTGCTGGAAAATCTGGTGGACAATGCCCGCAACTACGCGCCAACGGGAGCCGCCTTGCGCGCTAGCGCCTGGGTGGCCGACGGAGCGGCTTGCCTGGCCATCGCCAATCCCGAGCCGGGCATCCCGGCAGAGCAGCGCGCCATGGTATTTGATCGCTGGCCGCCGGCGCCGATGCGCAGAAAGCCTCAATTCATTTTCTGGTTAATAAATTGGTTGAGCATAGCAATAGCTTCCTTAGTGGCGACGATTTTGTCGACCATGCTGACGATGAAGGCTTCCCGGTAGCGGAAAAAACGCCGGCATAGCGGCCACATATGCTTCAGGATGATATCGGTTTCCACTTCGTTCAGCTGGAAATGCTTTTGGGCATTGGCCAAGGCGATTTTAGGATGATTGACGACGTGGCTGATACCCTGATGGTCCCGCCAACTGTAAAGGAATAAATCATGAAGCAAAGCGCCCCGAGCGGTCGACCTGGCATCGGCCTTGAATTTTTTCGCCAGCTGAAACGAGACTTGCGATACGACTAGACTATGCGCCAGGGTGGTCTGATCGTGATGCGGATACTCCGTCATCTGTTTAACGACGTCGTGGGCCAGTAGATCCTGAACCGCGTCGACATAGGCCGGATCCATCGCCGCCTGGACAAGCGGTGGCTGGTTGATTATCTGGCTGATGCGCCGCAATTCCGGTTCGCGCTGCCTAACCTTGAACAAATCCAGGAAACCCAGCATGAAGCGGCCGGTGAATATTTTTTCGATATTGGGGAAAATATGAAAAAAGCGGTTGCGGATCTTTTTGGAAAGGGAACCCATCATGCTGACGGTGAGGGAATTATATTTAACCAAGAGCTGGTTCAGGAACAAGGCGGTACTCTTCAGCTCCAGGGTACTGATCAAAGTATCAAACAGGATTACCGCTAAAAGCACCAACGCGATATAATATTTGGCCTCAAACGCCAGCCGACCTATTATCAGCCTATCCACGTTCGGCCTGATCAGCAGAATGAAAAATCCGATCAGGATAGCCCACAAAAAACTGTTGAACAGGCAAATCCGGCCATGGATATTGAATTTCTGCTTGGTATAGTCCCACAGTTTGATTTTAAAGATCGCCTCGAAGGCCAAACCGGTCAAATACTCTAAAGCTGTGCAGATGATGGTAAAAATCAGGATACGCAGTGGCAAGGCTATCGGCAGCAGTGGTTGATTAAGCAGGATGATGATGATGGCGCCGACTCCATAAATCGGGATAAAAGGATTATGCAGAAAGCCGGAATTGACGAAACCCCGTTTCTCCAGCATAGTCCGACCGGCCGATTCCACAATCCAACCAAGAAAGGAATAAATGATGAAGCCCAGGAAGTAATCGATGTTGTGAATTAGGAATTGCATATCTGCGGCTATAGTACTGAGTTATAGCCTTCAAGACAAGTTTATAACGGAATGTTTCCCCAAAATCCAGGGTTCCGATTGCAATCTGGCCACCCAGTCCTTCCAGTCGTCAAACACGGCGCGCGGACTTAGGCCTGGAACCTGCTCCATGGCGCGCCAGCCGGCACCAGGCGCGCATCCGCCGCCCAGCCGTAGCGCTCGGTTAGGCATTGGCTAAGGGTATAAGCCAGGCTGTAACCGCCGACCGCCGCGAATCGCGGCGCGCGGGGCTGCGAATAGTCATCCCAAGTTATATTTACATTCAAACGAGCCGCATCCACCGTGGGCTCATGGCCGGCGGTGTCGGTTATGCCCAGGGCGGCCGCCACGCTGCCGGCCTGACTGTCTATCCGCGCCACTAGGCGCTCGGCGTCGGCCTGGTCGCCAGGCATAGCCTTGACGCGCGGGCCATGGAATTGGTAGCCCTGCATGCCGGGCAGGTTCAGGCTCAGCATAAGCGCAAAGTTGACCTAGGCGGCCAGGGCCAACATGGCCAGCACGATTATTAACTTCAAGGGTTTTTCATGCGCTATACTCCAGGCCCAAGACAGTAACCGGGGAAAAGGGCGCTAGCAGGGTGTTGAAAAACGCGGATGCGGCTTTTCAACACTTCAAAAGCCGGTACAATTACGCAGCATAGCGCAAGCTATGCGAGGAATTGTTAAGGTTGTTGAGAAAGCAACCGGCTTTTTCAACAACCTGCTAGGCAATACGCAAACGGTATGGACTGGCCGCCTTCAGCCAGCCTTCGACGGCGAAGTCCAGGATGACGGCCACCCAGCACCATTCCCACACGTTGCCGCGTTCCAATCAGCATCACCGGAAGTCGGGATGTTGGCATAAATCAAGGTGGTAAAGTTTACGGGTGTACCGCCAACAATCACGCTGTAGACCGGCGTCAGACCTTTGGCAATGCTCAGTTTATTGCAGAAAGCGATAGCATGGTACCAGTTGGCCATCTGCACCGGATCACTCGTTCCGCTGGAATAGCTCGTATTGCCGGGGTCGGTGGTCAACATCGCCGCAAACTGAGCCCGGGTAATCTCGTACTGGCTCATCCGGTATGCAGTCGTAATCGTGCTGATGTTGCCTGTCGCACCATCTCGATCAAAACTGCCGACAGGGACGTACTTCAGGGTACCTATGTTCTCAGAGCTATAATCCCCATTCCCCGTTGTAGGAAATACCGCCGCTACATTGCCTGAATTCACCGCATTCGTGGCCGTGACCCCCGCTACGGTGAAGCTGTTCGCCGCCACTCCGGTCAAGGCCCAGCCCGCTTTCACGGTCAGCACGATGTTGGCTGTGTACACGGTTGTCGCCGCAAACGGATTGTCCGCCGGTGCCCAGCTGATAGTTCCGGTATATTGGGCCGTGTCTATGGCCGTGCTTACCGGTGCGGTTCCTCGTACCGGCGCTACCACTCCGACAATTGCCAGCAAGGTGATCGCTTGGTCTACTGGAATATCCATTGCTGGATTGGAACAGCCCATAAACACTAAAGCAATCGTTGCGATTAATAATCCATGAATCTTCCCTTACACTTCATCCCTCCTTGGGGTTTTTACTAAACGTTAAAGCCACCGCCTTGGGTGATGATTATTGTTTGTTCTACGGCCGGACCACCCGGAAACCGACGGAGGCACCTTGCGTATTCGGAGTTTCATTGATCCGGAACTGCGGCGCGCACCAGTTATAAGGGTAATTCCAGCTCCCGCCTTTTTTAACGCGATAGTTCACAGCGCCTAGGCCGCGACCAGCGGCGCTATCCGAATCGACCAAGCCCTCAGGCAAAACACCATAATAAGTATCCCACATCCACTCGCAGACGTTTCCACTCATATCGAATAGTCCCAATTCGTTTGGTAACTTGAGTCCTGCTGGATTGGTCCGATTATCTGGATTAACGCAATTCAGGTCATACCAGGCATAGTCGCCTACGGACGCATAGGCGGCTCCAGCCTCGGCGCTAGCGGCGTAGCCTTTGTTCCAAGCTCCGGCATTGTGGCCGGCGACTATATCGCCGCTCCTGGCATCGCTGGTCGCGCCGATGGCCGCCCAGACCCATTCCATTTCGGTTGGCAGACGGTAACCATTGGCCGTCCAATCCGCGCTGGCAGCGTTCCAATCCGCGCTGGACAATAGCGGGATAGCTAAAAAGGTCAAACTTTCAAAATTTACAGGGACACCGGCTACGGCAACGCTATAAACCGGCGTCAGGCCTTCCTTGAGGCTCAGCTTGTTGCAGAAGGCGATGGCATGATACCAATTCACGTTCTGGACTGGATCGTCCGTACCGAGTGAAAAACTAGTCACGGGATCGGCCCAGCCCGTAACGGCGACCCACTGGGCGCGGGTAATCTCGGTCGCGCTCATCCGGAAGGCCTGCCTAATGCGGGTGATGCTGGCGGGCGTAGCGTCACGCTGATAGCTGCCGACCGGTATCGCTTCCAGCTGGCCAACATTGAGAGAGACAACATCGCTTAACCATTTGGCATACAAAACCACCGCTGTACTGGCGATTTCTAGCTGCCCGCCCCAGGGAGCGTAGTCCTGGCCACTGCCATCCGCCTGGGTATTCCAACCCGCGAAGGCATGGTCACTCCTGAGCAGTGTACCGGTATTAGCCAGTACCGACGCGCTGTTGCCGGGCTGATATCGATTCAGATCCTGCGGCACAGCGCCGCCCGTTGCGCCATTGGCGTCATAGCTGACGCTCAAGAAGGACTGGACGGAACGTACCACCCGGAAGCCGTTGTCAAAATAGTCCAGACCGCCGCCAGCCTCGGGCACTGTCGGGCCTATATGGGTAACTTCCTGGTAACCCTCAACCGGGTTCCTTGAGGTACCGCCGCAGCGGCTAGGATTGGGTTGGGCTTGGTCATCCGAACCCCAAGACCACTCAAACAGATTTCCGGAAATATCATAGAGGCCATAGCCGTTGGGCAATTTACCCGCCACCGGCTTGAACTGATCGCTGGAAATAACGACATGCCACTCATAGGCATCCGCATCCGCGGCTGAGTCACCCCAATAATAGGTGGTGGTGCTTCCACCCCGGGTGGCCCAGATGCGCTCCGACAGCAACGGCAGGCGATAGCCGTTTTTACTGATATCGGCCGTATACAGGGCGGCATTGATCGATGCGTCGAACGGTGGCGAATAATAGCTGATATTAACAAAGCTGTAGACCGGTTCCAGCCCTTCCAGGCTGGACAGGGTATTGCAGAACGCCATGGCATCATACATCGTTACCTTGCCTACTGGAATGGTGTCAGCCAACTGCCCCGACTCACTATAATTGAAGCCCAGCACGTGCTGGAATAATTCCTGGGTAACCATGGTGGCTCCCATCGCAAAGCTAACGACGTGCAGGCCCGTACTCGGTTCGGTGCCTTCCGGCACCGTCACCATGGCCGGCCCCGGGAAGACGCGACCTGTGGCGAGGGACGTACTGCCGCCGTTGTACACGGTCAGGTAGGCCGCCTGGTCGGTTGGCAAGTCGACGGTGGAGAGCCGGACGGAGGGGCCGTCGCTGCCGGTGGCCTGGCTGTGCAGCTGGCCATCCGCCGACTGCAGAAAGACCTGCATATCGGCTGTCAAGTTGGATAAAAAGAGGGAGTGGGCCACCAGCAGCCGCGAACCCGGCGCAATCAGCCAAGTCCTGGACTCGCCGGCTGCGAGTTCCTCGCTGTTTATGTCGTGCAGGGTTTCGGGAATCAGGCTTGTGCCATCGGCGCCGGCCGGCACCAGGTTGAGCCTGACGCTGGCCGTCTCCAGCCCGACGACCAGGCCGGCCGCGGTCTGGGTAAAACGCAGCGCTCCGGCGGCATCAAAGGCCTCGGCCTTGACGGTGTAGCGGCCGTAGGGTATGCCAGTCAACGGCACGGATACCGTAGTGCTTCCCGCGCCTATGGCCGTGGGGCCAGCGAGTATGGCTTCACCATCGGCTTCCGGCAGCAGGCTGATGCTCATGGTAGTGGCGTTAGGCAGGATGAGCCTGGACTGGGCCGTGGCGGCGGCGCTTACAGCGGCGGCTTGGCTTGTACGGGCTGCCTTGGACGGCTGTCGCGCCCCAGAGATGATGAAGGTCAAGGAAAGATCGGCCCGTCCCGCCTTGTCGCCACCCAGTGGTGACTGGCAAGCCGCAATCAGGCAGACCATCAACAGCCTGGTCAAGCCAGACATCAGCGCCTTACTATAGCCGGAAAAGGACGAAGGCCGTTGGAAAAAGCCGAGGGAGGTTTTAGCGGGCATAAGGTACTCCATTTTCTGCTACAGTATTTAGAAGCCCCTGATAGAGTTATTTGCCGATTTTCGGCTTCTATATAACAGATTTATATACCTTCACGGTTCGGCCTGCGTCCTGTTTCAATGAATCAAGACTTTTGCGGCTGCCAGAATTACAAAGATTTCCGGTAAGCGCTGGGTGTCGTGCCGGTCAGACGCTGAAACTGGCTATTGAAGGTGCCTTTTGAGGAGTAGCCAACCTCAAAGGCGATATCGAGGATGCTCATGGTCTTTTTCTCCCGCAGGAGGCTGCAGGCTTGCTTGATTCTGGCCTCGTTGAGCCAAGCCGAGAAACTCAGGCCGCGATGGGCGTTAAAGAAGACGGAAAGCCGGTAGGCGGGGATGCCGCTGGCTTTGGCCAGGTCAGACAATTTGAAGCCAGAATCCGCCAGAGTTTCGGCCCGCAGCAACAGTTTTTCCAGACGATGGGCTATCGCGCCGGCTTCGTCGCCAGTCAGCGCTAGGCGGTGTTTGTGTGATACTTCGATATCCTTGCGGGCTTGCTGAAAGGTATCCGGCCGGGCTTGGATGAAAAGGTAGCCGGCCAGAAACCAGACCTGAAGGGCGACGTGCCCCCAGCGGTACAGCGGGCCGGAATGGAATAGCAGGCCGCCTCCTATGCCCAGCAATAGAACAACCGCGACCGCCAGGTTGATTATCAGCAGCCGAACGCTGCGGGACTCTTTGGGCAAATCCGTCAGCCGGTAATGCGCAATCCGGATGGCCACCACCGCCATGGCGATCGGCCACAGGTATACGGCAAAATAAGCGACCGCCCGAAAAGGAGTCAGTAGCTGCTGATCTTCAGGGCTGAGCCGGGTCGACTCCAGCCCGAAAAGCCGATCCAAAAACGGTAGTAGCCAAAGGAGCAGCGACCAGGCCAATCCGGTGCGCACCAGCCGGCGACGGGTCCCGCGTTGGGCTTCGCCGCCGAACAGATAGACGATGAGATCGAGCACCGACACGCCCAAGGCATAGGTTATAGCCAGTAAAAGTAAGAGATCGAGCGGAGCTGGCAGGGTAAGGTAGCCGCTGAACCAACTGAATAAAAAAGCGGTGCCGGCACTGAGGTACAGGATGCCCAGAGCCTTTCGGGCTGGCTGCCGCAAGGGCTGCGCCAGAAAACCCAGCCCGATGGCAGCCAGGCATAGACCGGTGGAACTGCGGAAGAAATCGTACAGCAGGTCAGCGGCCATGCCTGACGGCTCCTCTCGGGTTAGGGTTTGGGCTAGCAGGCAATTTTAGCGACCGGCGGAATCTGAGCATAAGCCGTGGGTGTTCGGCTGTCAACCTTGATATTCAAGGAGAATGGACTCTGTGCCCCTACTCCAGCCGCACCAACGCCGCGTTGTCCAGTTTAGTCAGCCAGTGCTCGCCTGAACCTACCGTCAGCTCGGCCAGAACACACAACAACCTACATCCGTAAAACAGCGCTGCCGGCCAGGATATAGGTGAGCTCCCGCATGTTGGAAATTGAACCGATCGCCAGGGTGGCTTTCAATCCGAAAAAATCCAGGCAGGTGCCGCAGACCAATATACTCGTCCCCTTGGCTTCCAGCTGCCGCAAGTGATCGATACAGCGCGACTCGACGCAGGCCAATCGAACGCCGCCATTCATCAGGATCAGATTCTGGGGCGGAGTCTCCAGTTCCTTCAGCGAAAACAAGAAACCACGCATCAATAACTGGCCCAATTCGTCATTGCCCGAGCCGAGGGCGTCCGAAGCCAGGAAGACGCTGGTACAGCCGGCGGCTTGACCGCTGTTGGCCTTCGTGGTGGGGGCTTGAGCCGGTGTCGCCGGTGCTGGGGTTTTTGTCGATAGCGCTGCGTCCTGCTCTAGCCTGGCGTCGGGCTTCTGGCCTTTCGCCTCGTCTGGACGCGTTCGGACATCGTCCCGGGCAAGGGTCATGGTATAGCGAGGCTCGTCCGCCTGGACACTCTTGACCGACCAGCCGGCGTACGAGGCAAAACGCAGAATGTTGTCCCTGGCGGCCTGGTTGTCCACTGTCACGACTATGCTCTGAACCGCCGGATCCCCGCTGGCCTGCTTGACCATAACGACCGGCTCCGGGCAGGGGCGTCCGCTGGCCTCAATCACTATCATGGATTCGCTCATAGTGTTTCCCCTCTCCTGAAATTACTATGTCGTAAGCCGCTTCCCAGACGGTGCCACCCTGACGCAAGGCGCCCAGCAAGCCGGCGGCCAGGCGCGCCGGCCAGGGAGCGGCCCGAGCGACGCGAAAACCGGTCGTTCCCGCACTGGATTCCAGCCACAGGCCGAAGCCGCATTCGCTGTTGATGCTGCGCGGTACCGGTATCAGATCGCAGGTCAGACCAAGGGCCAAGGCGACGCGCTCTCCCCGTATGGCCTGGTGGGTGGACTGGAAGGTTAGCAGTACTTCACTCATGGAATCAGGCTGACCTTGCCGGGCGGCCCGCCGCTTTCTCCTACCAGGCAGGCCTGTAGCCCGGCAGCCTGCAAGGCCTGGACCGCCCCGTCGGCTAGTGCCTGCGGTACCGCCGCCAGCAGGCCGCCGGAGGTCTGGGGGTCGAACAGGATATCGAACAGCTCGGCGCCGCAGGCCCCGGCGTTCAGGATGGCCTGGCCGCGCCCCTCGCGGTTCCGCCTGGTGCCTTCCGGAACCAGGCCCATGGCGGCGTAGTCCATGACATCGGGCAGCAAGGCGACCCGCCCCACGGAAAGCGTGAGCCCGCAGACCTCGTTCTGCGCCATCTCGGCGGCATGGCCAAGCAGGCCGAAACCGGTAACGTCGGTACACGCCGCCACGCTGAAGCCGCCCAGGATGCCGGCCGCCACCTGGTTCAGTTGGGCCATGGAACGCCAGGCCGCTTCCCGGGCCGCGGCGCTGACGCAATCGGCGCGCATGGCCATGTTGACCAGCCCGGTGCCGATCGGCTTGGTCAGGATCAAGCTGAGTCCTTCCCGCACGGTATTGTTGCGCCAAGCCTGGCCGGATTCGACCAAGCCGGTAACCATATAGCCCAACTTCGGTTCGCTGTCCTCGATGCTGTGCCCGCCCACTAAGGCGCAGCCGGCTTCGGACAGGGCGTCCAGGCCGCCTTCCATCATGGCCCGTAGGCTGGCCAGCGGCAAATCCCGCACCGGAAAGCAGACCAGGGCCAAGGCCGTAATCGGCCTGGCGCCCATGGCGTAAATGTCGGACAGGGCGTTGGCGGCGGCGATCCGCCCGAACAGAAACGGGTCGTCGACGATCGGGGGAAAGAAGTCGACGGTCTGCGCCAAATCCTGGCCGTTACCCAAACGAAACAGGCCGGCATCCTCGTTGCCGGAAAAGTCGGTTACCAGGCCGGGCCAGGCTGGCTGATTGAGCCCGCACAGCGCCTTCTCCAGGATGCCCGGTCCCAGCTTGGCCCCACAACCGGAAAAACGGGTCCGGGCTATCAAGCCTGTTGCATCTTCCATACCTTCCATCCTTCCAGATCCCATACCGCGCTGGGTCGAAGGGCTCATCACCGCGGCAGATCCGCCGCAAGGTTCGCCCCCTGGCCGGCCATGATGCGCTGACAAACCTGAACACAAGTCCTGACATCGTCTTCTGTCGTGAAAAAGCCCGGCGAGAAACGGAGGGTACCGCCGCAGCTAACTGTCCCCAAAGCGCGGTGTGCGGCTGGCGCGCACTGTAAACCCATTCGAACAGCCACACCTTCCCGATCCAGCCTGTGTGCAAATCCGGAAACACCGAACCCGTCGCAGCCCACCGAGATGGCAGGCGTATAGTGATGCGCCGCTCCCGGAGCGTGTCCATGCAGGCGCAGACCCGGCACGTATTCCAGGCCGCGGGCCAACAAGTCTGTAATATATTCTTCTCGCGCCTGAATGGCAGACACGCCGGTGGCCAGCAGGTATTCGAGGGCGGCCTTGAGCCCGGCCAAGCCACAGACATTCGGCGTGCCGGCCTCCAGCTCGTCCGGGTAGAAGCCGGGCATGTATTCCCGCTCTGAATTGCTGCCCGTCCCTCCCAATATCAGCGGCATCGGGTCAAAGCCGGGTTTCAGGTAGATGCCGCCCGTCCCCATCGGCCCCAGCAGGCCTTTGTGCCCGGGAAAGCAAAAGAAATCGAGATCCAGCGCCGCTAGGTTTAGCGGCGCGTGACCGACCAGCTGGCTGCCGTCGAGCCCGCAGCGCACTCCGCCCTTGGCGCATAGCCGCGCGATGGCCTCTATCGGCAGCTTGAACCCGGTTACGTTGCTGGCGGCGGTACAGACTAGCAAATCGGACCCGTCGCGCAGCAGCTTGGATATTTCATCCAGATCCGGTAGCCCGCCGCCGGCGCAGCGAAACAGGCGGATGCGCACGTCCCGGTACCGTTCCAGCCAGCGCAGCGGCCGCATGACGGCGTTGTGCTCCAGCTCGCTGGTGATGACGGTCATGCCCGGTTTGATCCAGCCAAGCAAGGCGATGTTCAGGGCTTCGGTGGCGTTCTTCGTGAAGCACAGTCGTTCGGCCTGCGGCGCGCCCAGAAATCCGGCCAACAGCTCGCGGGTATCGTACGCGATATCGGCCGAGCGCCGGGCGAAGGCATGGCTGGCCCGCCCCGGATTACCGGTCCCCTCCGTCATGGCCTTCTGCACGGCCTCGGCTACGCCGGGAGCCTTGGGAAAGCTGGTGGCGGCATTGTCCAGATAGATCACGGCCTAATCCCGAAGGCCAGCAAGGCCTCGAGGACACCCCCGGCGATAGCGCGGGCCTTGTCGGAAACAGTGAAACAATTATCACGTTCGCAGCGCGGGTCGACGTCGGCGATCTTGAAGCCGGCCGGCGCCAGGAAGCCTGGGCGAATCATGCCGCGTACGATGCCGGCGAAGGGTGCCGACACCACGGCCTCGGTCACGCCGCGCAGGCGCGCCAGGGGCGCGCCTGCCGCAACCAAGTCGCCTATCTCCAGCAAAGGCTCCACCGTGCCGGCGCAGGGCGCCCGGATGACGCGCTCCTTGCCATAGCCGGCGATCACGCCCGGCACGCCGGTATCCGGCGCGGCTTGGCCTTCCAGGAAAACGCGCCCCAAATCATGGCCGCGATTGGTCTCGACCACGGCGTGCACGTCGACGCCGGCTTCAAAACCCGGCCCCAGCCCGATCACCACGGGAGCCAGGCCGATATCCGTTCCGCAATTGCGCTTGGCGATAATGGCGTCCACCAGGGCCGCCGGCCTCAGCTGGCCGAGGGACGACAGCTCGGGATCGACCAGCACCGCCACCAGCCCATCGGCGCTGGCCCGCAGTGCCTCCGCAGGGTCGGCGACCAACAGCCCGGTAACGCCTTCCACCGCGCAGCGTCCCTCGGGCACGGCCTCGGCCAAGGCCACCGTGCGGCGGATCACCGAGGGGCAGGCCGTTTCCAAGGCGATGACGCGGTAGCCACAGCGCATCAGACGCACGATGACGCCGGTAGCCAGATCGCCGGCGCCGCGTACCGCTATTAGTGAAGGGTTTATCATCATCCTGCCTCCAGGATCATATCAAACGGCCGTTCGCGCCGTCCGGCCACAATCACCAGCGCGGAGCCAACCGCAGCTACCAGTGCAGCGCATTCGCGCGCCACAGACGGATCGACCAAATCGGCTTTGTTCAACAGCAGCACCCGCCGCGCCGTGGATGGACAGGCCTTGAACAGGCCCTCGGGGTGGGCGGCCAATCGGGCCAGGTGCTCCGGCCGCAGCGGGCTGCCCTGGGCGCAACCGGTACGGGCGGCGACCAGGCCCGGCCGATGCACGGCCTGGTCAGTATTCAGCCGTCCCAGACAGTCCAGGCCGATGCAGGCCAACAGCAGAACGCAGGATCCGGGCACTACCGGCTCGTGCGTGGCCGGAGCCTTGATCGGCAAACCTCTGGAACCGTCAGCCTCCACCACCACCAGATCGTACAGCTCGGCCAGCTGCGTGACCCGATCGGGGAGGATACCGTTCAGCCTAGGATGATCCGCACCGCCAACCGCGCCGGCCATCGTGCCAGGCCCAATCAAGGCCGAGGCAAATACCGCCGGGCGCTCCGCCGTTAACGGCCGCCACGGCTCCATATCCAGCGGGCCAGTCTGCGCCAATTCCGGAACGATATGGCGGCGGCCAAACCAGCGCCCGGCTTCCGCTCGGGGATCATAAATATGGGTAGTGGTGGTAAGAGCGCAAGAACGGCCGGCCAGGCTAGCCGCTTGGCCCAGGCTGAATAAGGCGGAAGTCTTGCCGCCCCCGCCCACCACCGCCACGACTCCGGCCGGTTCTGCCCCGAGGAGGCGAGTCAACGTGGCATACAGCACGGTTCATGTACCAGGGCCGCCGCCGGGCCGGCCTTCAGCTTCCGCCGATCCTGCTGGCGCAGGGAGGTGGGCAGAATCCGGCCATGCCGGCAAGCGATGATCTCGGCCATGATAGCGATGGCGATCTCCTGCGGCGTCTCCGAACCGATATCCACCCCGATCGGCGCGTACAGTCCTTCGATGGCGGCGCTGTCGACGCCGTCCCGGCGAAGGTTCTCGATAAGCAGTCTGGTTTTGGCGGCGCTGCCCACCAGGCCGACATAGCGGTGCGGACGCTTGAGCACCCTGGAACCGCATTCGAAATCAAGGGCATGGCTGCGGGTCGCCACCACGACGTAGGTCGCCGGCGTGAAGGCATAGGCATCGATCGCTTGGCTGAAGCCACCGGCCAGCCTGGTCACGCTAGCCGGCAAGTCAGCCTCGGCTAGATAGGCGGCCCGGTCATCGGCCACGCTGATCGCGAGGCCAAGCGCTTGGGCCGACCGCGCCAGAGCCTGGCCGACGTGTCCGGCTCCCAGAATCAGCAGCTGTTCGCGGGCGCGCAAGGGATGGTAATAGCGCAGTTCGCCCTCGTCGAACCAAGGCTGGGCCACGCCAGCGGCGGCAAGTTGGGCCGGGTCTGCCGGCGAACCAGCGCAACCAGCCGACCCGATGGCCGAAGCGATGACCGCGCCGTCCTCGGCCTGCAAGTAAGCGCCCACTGTAACGCCCTCTTCCAGGGTCAAGCCGGGCAGCGTCGCCAGGCTCTTGACCAGCCAGGGACTCTCCCCGGCCAGGACACGTTCGCTGGCCAAGGCGTACCAGGACGGCTCGGCGATATATTCAATTAACAGGCGGTTGTCGCCGCCGCAGATCGGCTCGCCGCCCTTGACCGAAACCCCATACCGCCTGATGCCGCACAGGCGGGAGCGCCTCTCGCGCAAGGCTTGCCGGGCCAAATCCAGCGCCTGGGCCTCGCCCTCGCCGCCACCGATGGTGCCATATTGCCCGCCGTCGCGGCGCACCAGCATTACCGAGCCGACGTGGCGCGGGCTGGAACCCCGCGAAGCGATCAAGGTTACCAGGACGCAGGGTTCCTTGGCGCGGGCCAACTGCTGTACATCGTCGAGGGTCATGCTGGCCTCCTTCTGGAGCAAACTGCAGTACTCACTGAGTGAATACCTTGACAGATTATCGCCAGACCGGACGGTTTTGTCAACGCAAGGCGACCCATACCAGACAGTAGCACCCGCGCTAGCGCTCAGAAGCGGCATACCTCGGCGCTATCCAGATAGCGGATACGCCGAGGCCCAGTCCGGAGGTCGAGCGTCGACACCAGGCACAATCGGCCTTCGCTCTCGCCCAGCGGCCGGCCATCCTTTTCCAGCGCGACGATTACCCCGTCGCCCAGTGGACTATTCCAGATTTCGTGCCAGGAGAACATGGTAGCATAGCCGTCCCGCCCGGACACCCGCAACCAGGTCCGGTTGGGCAATTCATGCTCCTCGAGGCGCACGCCGGCCTCGTCTATCAGCTCGCGCAGCAAGATGCCGGATAGCCGCTGCGGTCCGGACTTAACCTTGCCGCTGCCACAGAGCAAACCTTCGATCCGGCGTTCCTGGCGCGGCCTGCGCCAAAGCTCATCCACAGTGAACTCGCGCGCGCGCTCCACAAAGCCAAAGACCCGCAATCGGTCGCTACTATATTCGGCCCCGTAGAGTTTGCGGCGCGTACCCGGCGGCAAGTTTATCATGGCAACGCCACTCTAGCGTAAGCCAGCGGAACGGCTGAGCAGCTGGCTGATTTCCTCAGCGCTCAATTCATAATGGTAAAACAAATCATAAAATTCGCGCGCCACAGCGGCCAACTCTTCGCGGAAGTGCTCGGGATAGACGATGGCAGCCAGCCAATAGATGCCTATCAGGCGGTTCGCGGCTGGCGGCCGCCCCATCCAGTTATACGGCCCAGTCGGAATCTCGTACACCCGACCAGCCTGGACCGCGGCCAAATCACGCCACAGCGGGTCGGCGCGAACGCTGTCGTACACGCTGCCCGGACCGAGAATGATGACGTCCGGATTCCAAAGCATCAGCTGCTCGATCGATATCGTGTTGCCGCCTGAACCACGGCCGAGTGGGATTTCGGCCACGTTACGGGCGCCGACCACCGGGATGACGTCGGCATGGACCGAGCCGGCCGGATTGGTATTCAGGCCAGTCTCGCCTTCACCGTAATAGACCGAACGGGGCCGGGCGGCGGCAGCGGCCGAAATGGCGGCTGCCGTCTGAAGGGTGCGCTCGCAGAACACGGCTAGGGCTTCGGCTTCCTGTGGCAGCCCGGTCAGCTCGCCCAGCGTCCGGTAGGCCTGGGCCAGCGTCGGCAACGTCGCCTCGATGAAGATTACCGGGATGCCGGTCTGGTGTTGCAGCGTGTCCATGTCTTCCCGGATGGATGGCTTGGCCTCGCCGATATCGATGATCACCTGGGGTGCGGCGGCAATCAACGCTTCCAGGTTGGTGGCCGAGCCAGTGCCGTAGAATTGGCCAAACAGCGGCTTTTCCCAATGCCGCGCCGGCATATAGGCGCGTACGGTCTGCGGCAAGCGGCTGGACCAGCCGATAACGCTCTCCGGCGCCAAGGAATACAGCACTATCTGGGCCAGTGGGCCGGATGGCGCGATACGGTCCAGCGTCCGCGGCAGAACTACCGTCCGCCCGGCGGAATCGGTAAAAAGGCGCGTCGTCTGGGCCGATAGCGGCGCCAGACTGGCCAGAAGCAGCCCCAAGCCAAGCAGGCTGGACAAAAATCGGAAATGCTTCATTTTTCTCTCCATAATAATGCTCCGGGTTTGGCCCGGGACCGATTTAAGAAAGGCCCTTTCGCCCATCCCTGGAATTCAGCAGTCAATCAGCGGACACGTACGCCGCCTCAGGCCAGCGCGTCGCCCCGCAGCATCACCTTGCGGCCGGCGCGACTCAAGGCGTGACGACAACCCTGGCTGATAACCCGGGCCCACTCCTGCTCTGTAGTGCGGGGCAGGATCAGGCCGGACAAGGCAGTGACGCCGTGGTCGAACAGCAATGGGCTGAGCGGCACGCTGGCGCCTACCAGAATGGTCATGGCCCGGGGGCACAGCTCCAGCAGCCGCGGCAGGGTCTTGTTCGGAAAGGTTGCGCCAGTGATGAACACGACGTCCATTTGCGGCAGCAGGAATTCGGCGGCGCTATCCGGATAATCGCCGGCCTGCGGCTGTCGCTCGAACACCGACAATTCGCAGTATGGCGCCACGCGTTCCGCTAGAATCGGAAAATGGCCGATGACGCCAACCTTGCGGCCGGCAAACTCCGGGCGCAGCGCCAGAAAGGAATCGCCAGGCTCCACTTGGCTGGCCAGTCCCCGGCGCAGGCCATCATGACGCTCCGGATTGTTCCAATAAGCGCACAGCGCCGCCATGCCGATACCGGCTTCGCGCAGGTTCCAGGACAAGGCCAGGCGCGCCAAGTCGCGCAGCGAGCCGGCCGGCTCAGGCTCGGTCCCCTGAGCCGGCCGCCCTTCCCCGCTGCCTAGCAGGCCGGTTCCAACGTAGTTTCCGCAAACCACGGCGGCGCGCGAACCGCCTGTCAACAGGTAGTCGTAATCCAGGTCGGCCGGGATAGCCTCTACCAGCTGCCTATACAAAGCGTCGCTCAAGGCCGACACCCCATGCCCGGCGCGGTTTCGGTTATAGCCAGCCCAAGCGCGGCCTCGACCGCTGTCAGACAGCGCGCCTGCTCCCGGCGCAGCCGAATAGCCTTGTCCGGCAGACAGAGCGCGTGGCTTTGGCCAGGAGACTCCGGATGGGGCACCTGCACCAAGCGAACCTTGACCCGATACAGTTCTTCCATCATGGACTCGGTCAAAATGGCCTGCGGAAGCCCCGCGGCGACGATGCGTCCGCCATTGAGCACAGCTACCCGATGCGCCCACAGAAAAGCTTGCTCCGGATTATGGGTCGACATGAGCACGCCATAGCCGCGGCTGGCTAATTCGGCCACCAGCTCCATCACCCGAACCTGATTGCCGTAATCCAGGTTGGCCGTCGGCTCGTCCATGACCAGAAAAGGGGTTTCCTGCGCTAAGGCCCGGGCGATCAAAGCCAACTGCCGTTCACCGCCGGACAGGCGCGCGTAGCTGCGTTCCGCCAGATGGCCAATACCGAGCTCGGCCAGGCAGCGCTGGGCGCTATCGCGCGCGCGCCGGCCGGGCTTGGCGAAAAGGCCGCCGCCACCCGCGGCACCCATCAGGACCACCGTCTCGACCGGATAATCAAAGACCGGTTGATGCGACTGGGGAATAAACGCGATCTGCCTGGCCAATTGCTCCGGCCGCAGCCGGCGCAAATCCAGCCCATCAATGGCAATAGTGCCGCGGTAATGGCGTTCCAGCTGCAGGATACAGCGAAACAGGCTGCTTTTGCCGGCCCCGTTCGGGCCGAGCAGACAGAGCAATTCGCCGCGCCGGCAGTCGAGCCTAGCACCGGCCAGGGCCTGATGGCGGCCGTAAGCCAGCCACAAGTCGTCGATCCGCAAGGTCACGCTAGGCTCCGCTCGCGGCGCATCAGATAGAGAAAAAAAGGCGCGCCGATAAATGAGGTCAGAATACCGAGTGGAATTTCCGCTGTGCTCAGCAAGCGGGCGACATCGTCCACCACCATCAGAAAGGCCGCCCCGATCAGCATGGCCGCGGGCAAGAGGCGCCGGTAATCGCTGCCAGCCAGCTTCCGAGCCAGATGCGGTACGATCAGGCCGACCCAGCCGATCAGGCCGCTGACGGCGACGCAGACCGCCGTGGCCAGCGTCGCGGCGGCGATGACCACGGCCCGCGCCAAGGTCACATTGCTGCCCAGGGTCCGCGCCTCGTCCTCGCCCAGCGTCAGCAGATTAAGCTGCCAGCCCAGCAGCCAGAGCAGGATCAAGGCGGCGGCCAGCAGCGGCGCGGCGACCAGGACGTCGGCGGTTTTTATGCCGGACAAGCTGCCCATCAGCCAGTAGGTGATGGCCGGCAGCACATTCTGCGGATCGGCTATCAGCTTCAGGAAGGAGGTACCCGACGAGAATAGCGAGCCGGCCACGATACCGCTCAGCACCAAAGCCAGACTGCGCTCGCCGCGCTGGCCCCAGGCAAACAGGCCAACTAGGAGAACGCAGAGCACGCCACCGACGAAGGAAGCCGCCGCCACCAAAAGACTGCCCAATCCCGCGAAAATTCCCAAAGCCGCCCCAAAGCCGGAACCGGCCGAAACGCCGAGCACATCCGGCGACACCAAGGGATTGCGAAACAGCCCCTGATAGGCCGCTCCGGCCGCCGCCAGCGCCGCGCCGATCGCGGCAGCGGCGACGACGCGCGGCAGGCGGACACGCAGCACGACAATGGCCGCTGCCGCTGGCCAATCCTGCGGCAGCGGCAAAATACGGCCGACGATGATGCGGCAGACTGTCCAGGGTGGTACCGAATACCGGCCTAAAGCCAGTGAAACGATAAAAATAGCCAGACAGGCAAACGAGAGGACAAGGTATAGGGAAGGCAATCGCCGTATACTCACTCAGTGAGTATACGGGAGTCTCCGGCTTGCGTCAATCGTTATTTGGAAAGGATACGGCTGCGGAGAGTTCCCAGCCAGGCTTCGAGAGCCGCTAGCTGCGACAAGCGAAACTCCAAGCCCAGGGCATTATAATGCTCGCCATCGCCAAGCTGGTCCAGCAGGCGGCGCAAATTGGCAACTTCGCTCCGCACCGTGCCGATCTGGCCGTCAATCATGTTCCTGGCCGGCGGGTCGCCCAGGAATTCGGCGAAAAACAGACGGCTGATGAACTCGAGGCGGATAATGCGTGCGCTGGAAACAGAATCGGCGCTCAACCAGAGCGCCAAGCGCCGCTCGCCTTCCGCGGCCAGGGCGAAAACCTGTCGGCCGGAAGCTTTATCAGCGCTTGCCTCTACCCAGCCTTTGACGCTCAGCCGCTTAAGCATCGCATAAAACTGCGACTGGCTGATATGCCACACCTTGCCCAGATAGCGCTCAAAGGCCAGATGCAGGCGATAGCCGTAATCTGGGCCCGCCTTCAGCAAGCCCAGGATCAGGTATTCCGGTCGGGGTTCGGATAGTCTTCGCTCCATGCGGCAACGATAGCCGTGCCTGATGGCGCTGTCAAGCGCCGCGTCGGCCTAGACCCCTACTCCAGCCGCACCAATTCGGCCAGCTCAGCGTTGTCCAGTTTGGTCAGCCAGTGTTCGCCGGAGCGTACGGTCAGGTCGGCTAGCTCCACCTTGGCCTTGATTATGGCGTCGATCTTTTCTTCCAGGGTGCCACGGGTGATCAGGCGGTGCACGAATACATTGCGTCGCTGGCCGATTCGGAAGGCCCGGTCGGTGGCCTGGTTCTCCACCGCCGGGTTGAACCACAGGTCGTAGTGGATGACGCGGCTGGCGGCAGTCAAGTTCAAGCCGACGCCGCCGGCCTTCAGGCTAATCAGGAAGACGGCCGAACCCTGGCCGCTCTGGAAACCGTCGACGGCCGTATCGCGTTGTAGACGGCTCAGGCCGCCGTGCAGCAGGAAGGGTTCCAGGCCCAGCTCGCGCCATACCAGAGTGGCCAGGATATTCAGCATTTCAACGTACTGGCTGAAGACCAGGACGCGCTCGCCTGAGCTGACGGCGCTGTCCAGCAGTTCCATGAGCAGGGCGGCCTTGCCGGAGGCGGCCACGTCGGCTGGCGACTGTTTGTCGTAGTTGCGCGGATGGTTGCCGACCTGCTTGAGAGCGGTCAGCATAGCCAGGACCAGGCCCAGGCGCTGCGTATCGCCGGCCTGGTTCAGCTTACGCAGACTGCTCTGACAGATGCTCTGGTAAAGGGCGGCCTGGGTCGGCACCAGCTGGGCGTACTCGTCGATAACCACCTTGTCCGGCAGATCCGGCGCGATGGCCAGGTCGGTTTTCATGCGCCGCAGCAGAAAGGGCTGGGTGACGCGGCGCAGCTCGGCCGCCTTGGCCTGATCCTGGTAGCGTTCGATGGGCTCGCGGTACGTGCTCGTGAAGCGCGGCAGGCTTTCCAGGTAGCCGGGCAGAACAAAGTCGAACAGGCTCCACAGCTCGGCCAGGTTGTTCTCTACCGGCGTGCCGGTCAGGGCCAGGCGCATTTGGCTATCCAGGCGCTTGATGGTTTGGGCACGGCGGGTTTGGTGGTTCTTGATGTAGTGCGCCTCGTCCAGGATGACTAGGCTCCAACGGCGGGTGGCGCTGGTAGCCGAGGCGGCCGCGTCGCGCAGCCAAGTCTGATAGCTGGTTAAGGTGACGTCGGCTAGTGCCGTTGTCTGCCGGCGGCCGCTGCCGTACTGCAGACGGACACTCAGGCTGGGGGCAAACCGGGCCAGCTCGCGGCTCCAGTTGGTCAACAGCGAGGCTGGCGCGCAGATCAGGCAACCGTCGGCCAGTTGCCCGGCGGCCTTGCGCTCCAACAGCAGGGCGATGGCCTGGACAGTCTTGCCCAGGCCCATGTCATCAGCCAGGATGACGCCCAGTCCGCGCTCCGCCATGCTGGCCAGCCAGTCGAAGCCGCGCCGCTGGTAGGGGCGCAGTTCAGCCAGCAAGCCGTCCGGCAACGGGCGAATCGTTTCTGGCGCGGCGGACTTTTTGCCGGCGCGGCGCGGGCGGCCATCGGCGCTGACAGCGCCGGTGAGGTCGGCGGCCAACGATTGGCGCAGGAAGCCGAAGAGCTTGGCTTGAGCCGGCGTCAGCGCCACCCGGCCGGCGGCGATCTCGCGCAAGGTGTCGCCCAGCTGTGGCTTGCTGGCGCGACGCAGCGCGGCCAGGAGGGCGGCGGCCTCGGCCGGATCAAGGCGCAGCCATTGGTCGCGGAAGCGCACCAGGCGCTGGCCGCTTTTAAGCAGCGTCTCAAAGTCGGCCGGACTAATGGTCTGGTCGCCCAGGGCGATCTGCCAGTTGAAGTTGAGGGCCGCAGCGGCATCGATGAAATTGCCGAAGCGCTTGGCGGCGGCCGGCCGGTCGCCGGCCACCAGCACTGGCCGCAGTTTTGTCAGACTGCGCAGCTGGCGCGGCAGGACGACGCTGACGCCCAAGTGGCTGAGAAGCGGCGCCGTCTCCAGGATGAAAGCGCTGGCTTCGGCCTCGGGCAGGCGACAGCTGGCGCTCTGCGCTAGTTTGGTCAGCGCCGGCAGGTAATTGGCCAGCAGGGCGGCGAAGTTCAGGGCGGCCTGGTTATTTTTTGATTTCGCAATCTGGTGCAGGGGCTTACGCTCTTGGCGCTCGTCCAGCCAGGCGGCCTTGAGGCGGCAGTTCAGAACGGCGGCGTCAGTTTCCACGACCGCCTCTTCGTCCGGCTGCCTGGGCGCGGCCTGGCGCGCCGCCTTGGTCGACGCTGCCAGCAAGTCGAGCTGCAGCTCGAAGCGCCCGGCCTGCTCCAGACCCTGGTACATAGCCAGCCAGTTAGCCAGGGCCAGGGGCAGGCTGGTCTCGCCAGGCCGGCGGCAGTCGACGCGCTGGCCACCAAACAAGGCGCGCATGGCCGGGTGATTGGCCTCGGCCAGCCGGGTCGGCTTGAAATTCAGGGCCAGGACAAACTCTTCCAGAAAAGCGCAGGCCAGCAGTTCCAGGCAGCTGGCGGCGTCGGGTACCCGTCGGGTCTTTTCCTTACCGGCGTAGACCGGAACCGGCACCAGCGGTTCCAAGGCGCGCAACTGCCGCTCGACCTCACTGCAGAAACGGGCCGGCCGCCAGCCGACGCGGAAGTGCCCTTCGGACAGGTAGACCACCGGCACAAAAGCCGCCGCCCGGGCTAACCGGTCCAGCAGCCAGAACAGCTGGCGCAGGAAACGGTACTCGGCGCCGCCGCCTGCTGGGCAGTCGCGCGGAAAGGCCAGCCAGGCTTGCAAGGGGCTCAGCTCCCGGCCGTCGGGCGGCTGGATGCGACAGCGGCCGTCCGGCCAGAGGCGCAGGGCGCCGCGCAGCTCCAGCCAACGCCGCTCCAGCGCACTGGCCGGCTCGGCCTGGCGACCAGGCTGGCCGGACGGATCAACACTGGTCGGGTCGTCGCCCAGGCAAAGCGCGGCCCGGCCAGCCACCCGATGATAGAAGGCGGCCAGTTGGAGCCGCAGGTCAAACTCGGCAATGCCGCGCGACGGCGGCAGGATGGCCGGCAAGAAGGTTCCATAGAACGGCAGGGCGCTGCCGCCGGCCGCTTGGGCGGTCGGCTCCGGCCAAGGAGGGACAAGCGTCAGCGGCGGGCCGGCCGGCAGGGCGGCGACGGCGGGCTTCGGGTCACTGGTCCCGGCTACGGCCTGCCGCTTGGCCGACGCCTTAACTGGCGCCTTGGCCGCGGTCTTGGCCACCGTTTTGGCCGAAGCCTGGACGACCGTCGGCGCCGTGTCGCCCGACACCGGAGCCTGTAAGGCCAGGCCGCGCAGGCGAAAGAGCAGCAGCGGATCGCGGTCGATCTCGCGGGCTATCAGGTAGTAAACGGCCGCCTGATGCTTGCAGGGGTCGCCGTTATCAGGACAGTCGCAGCTACGCTTCATGTCCGACCAGCGCGTCGGCAGGAGGTTTATTTTTTGTTGCTGCAGTTTCTTAAGGAAACTGTCCGGCATGTCGCCGTTGGCCAGCTGACTGGGCAGCAGCGGATCGGCCTCGATCAGCGCCCGCAGCTCAGCCAGCCGTAGGGCCGGCAACGGCGAAAACTGGATGCGCACCTTATAGTAAGGCTGGTAGCTGCCGCGTACCTTGGCCGTGACGCAGCCGCCGTCGATGTCCAGGCGTACTACCTTGCCTGAGCCGGCGTAGGACCGCCCGCGCTCCAGGCGGCCACTGTCGGCCAGCCGATTCATGGCGGCCACGAAGAATGCTCCCCAGGCGCTGACGCCAAAAATATATTTCAAGGCCATGGCCCGGAGTGTAGCAGATGGGTCAGCTTTTGTCGCCATGAAGGTTCACCGCCGCTGGCGGCGCGGACATCACTGGCGCTACCGTCAAAGGTTCTACCGCCCGCGGGAAGACGCCATGCGCCCAGGCCAGGAACAAGCCAAAATTGACCACCGGCACGCCAGCCGCCGCCAAGGAGTCCAACTGGGCCAGCATGCGCCCCCTGGTGGCCATGCAGCCGCCGCAGATGACCGCCAGGTCGTAGGCCGCGTCGGTTGGCACATCGCGCAACTCCCGCGCCACGGTCAGCTGCACCGCTCGCCCGGTCCGGGCGGCCAGCAGTCGCGGAATCTTGACCGTGGCGATATCTTCGTGCGTCCGGTTGTGGGTGCAGGCCTCGATGGCCAATAGCCGCAGCGGCGGCGCGCTCGCCCCAGCCTGATCCGCCAACTGATCCACCGCTTGGCTGTCCAGCCAAGCCAGTGCCGGACCGAAGGCGGTCAACTCGCCTTTCTTGCGCGCGAATAAAATTGAAAAAGAGGTCAGCGGCTGCTCGGGCGGCAGGGCTGCGGCCACGACGGCGAAGGCCTGGCTGTCGGTGACCACCAGGCGCGGCGGCCGAGCCAGGCTGGCCAGGGCGGCCGGCAGTTCCGTCTCCCGGGTAACCAGGGCGATGCAGCCGCGGTCCAGGGCGTCGCGCAGGGTCTCGGCCTGCGGCAGGATGAGACGGCCCTTGGGGGCGGCTGTGTCGATCGGCGTGACCAGGAGCACCACGTCGCCGGCGGCTACCAAGCCGTCCAGCGGCGAGGCCTCCACCACCGCCGCCAGTTGGCCGCTAGCCGCCAATGTTATCAGGCGATCACGTAGCGCCTGGCCGGCGCCCTGCGCCCGGCAATCCAGACAAAGCGGTGCGGCGTCGGTGCCGAGTTCGGCCAGCCAGCGGGCCTTGGCCAGGTGCAGGCCCTGGTCGGCGTGGGTCACCACCACCAGGCGCGGCTTGTTGGCGGTAGCCAGACCATGCCAGGCGGCGGTCTCGGCCGGCGCCGGCGGCCGGTGGGCTGGCGTCACCAGGATGGCCAAGTCGGTCCAGGACAGGCGTTCCAGGCTGCGCGCCACCCGCTGTTCGCCCAGGCTACCGGAATCGTCCAAGCCGGCCGTGTCGCAGACCGCCACCGCGCCCAGCGCTCCCAGTTCCATGGGGATAACCACCGGGTCGGTGGTGGTGCCGGCCTGGGGGGAAACGATGGCCACCGTTCGCCCGGCGATGGCGTTGATCAGGCTGCTCTTGCCGGCGTTGCGCGGCCCGAACAGGGTGAGGTGCAGGCGTTCGGCTCGGGGGGTGGTCATAGTCGACCGCCTTGTCCGCCGGCCGCCGGTACGGCCCGCCGCTCCATGGCGGCCGGCGAGTCGCCCCGTGCCAAATCTAACTGCTTGCCCACGGTCTGGACGCGCCGGCTCAGGCAGCCCAGGCAGGTGAGGCCATCCTCGTCCAGGCAGATTTTGCCAGGGTACAGTTCGTAATGTTTCTTGGTGGGTACTGGCCCGACGTTGGGCATCAGCACATTGGCGCCGGCCGCCAGCATACGCTCGCGGCCATCCGGCGCCACGCTGCCGGCGGCCGTGGTGGCCGGCAGGTTGGCCAACGGTAGGGCCAGGCGCAGCGCAGCGCAGGCGCGCAGCGTCGGCTGGAGCCCCTGCCCCGGACTGGTGCCCAAGGGCGTGGCCGGGTGCGGAATGAAGGGGCCGACGCCCACCATGTCCAGTTGCAGGCGCTGGGCTAAGGCCACGTCTTGCTCCAGGGCATCGGCTTTGGCGCCGGGCAGACCGGTCATGAAGCCGGAGCCGACCTCGTAATCCAACTCGCGCAGCCAGTCCAAGGCGCGCAGGCGGTCGGCCAGGGGCGAACCGCGCAGCCGCTGATGTAATTGTGGGTCGGCTGTCTCGAAACGCATCAGATAGCGGTCGACGCCGGCGCGGCGCAAGAGGGCGTAGTCGGCGCGGCGCAGGGTACCGAAAGAAAAAGTAACAGCCGCCTGGCCGCCGGTGGCCTGCTTGATGGCCTCTACCAGGCTGGCCAGGCGCTGAGGCGGGAAGGCCGGGTCCTCGGCGCCCTGCAGCACGAAGCTGCGCAGGCCGGCGGCAAAGCCGGATGCCACTGCCGCCAGTATGGCCTCGTCCGTCAGGCCGTAGCGGCCCAGCGCCTGGTTGCCGCGCCGGATACCGCAGTACAAACAGTTGCGCACGCAGCGGTTGCTGACCTCGATCAGGCCGCGCAGGTAGACGGCCGCCCCGAAGGCCGCGCGGCAGGCGGCGGCGGCCCGGGCGAAGAGTGCGTCATCGGCCAGCGCCAGGCTGGCGGCCGGATCGAGCGGGGCTGGAATGCCGGCAAAGGCTATCTTCGGCCGAGTCACAGGTAAACGTCCCGTTGACCGCCGTCGATGGCGGCCAGGCCGGCGCTGACCTTGGCGCGCAGCGCCGCGTCCGGCAGCTCGGCCAAGATTCGCTGGCCAAGTTGGGTGGCGGCCGCTTGGCGCTGGGGTGTGCCGAAATCGGCCAGGTATTCACGGTAGGTGAACAAAGCATTAGGCTCGCAGAAGCGCTTGATCAAGCCGGGCTTGGCCAGGTCCATGAAGTCGGCGCCGGTCCGCCCCTGACGGTAGCAGCCGGTGCAGAACGACGGCACGTAGCCGGCCTGGACCAGAGCATCGGTCACCTCGCCCAGGTCGCGGTGGTCACCCAGCTGAAACTGGGCGCCGGCCGTACCGTGGCCGGCCATGCCGTCGCCGGTCGCCGTATCGAGCGGCGCGGGCTGGTCAGCCACATCAGCCTCGTCAGCGGCGTAAGCGCCCGGGTTGGTGCGCGAGCCGGCCGAGATCTGGCTGACGCCGTAGCGGAACAGTTCGTCGCGCAGCCCTTCGTTCTCGCGGGTGGACAGGATAAGGCCGGTGTAGGGCAAGGCCAGGCGCAGCACGGCGATGAGGCGCTTGAAATCGCGGTCGCTGACAGCCTGCGGGACGGCCGCGGCGGCCGGCGCTCCTTCAGCCGGCTCGATGCGCGGCACGCTGACGGTGTGCGGCCCGCAACCGAAAGCCGTCTCCAGGTGGGCGGCGTGGGCCAACAGCCCCAGTACCTCGAAGCGCCAGTCGCCCAAGCCGAAGAGGGCGCCGATGCCCACGTCGTCGATACCGCCAGCCATGGCCCGGTCCATCACGTAGAGGCGGTTAAAGTAGTCAGCCTTGGGGCCGGTCTGATGGCAGCGGGCGTAGACCGCCGGGTCGTAGCTTTCCTGAAAGCAGGCATAGGTGCCGATGCCGGCGGCGACCAGATCGCGGAAGCCGGCCACCGTCAGCGGCGCCACCTCCACGTTGATGCGCCGGATGTTGGCCACCGCGCCAGAGGGCAGCGTCTCGCGCAGCGCGTAGATGCGCCGGATGGCCTCCAGCAGGCGGGAAGGATCCTCCGTGGCATCCTCGCCGGATAGCACTAGCAGGCGCTTGTGGCCCTCACGCAACAAGGCGCGCGCCTCAGCTTCGATTTCAGGGAAGTCCAGCGTCCGCCGCGCCAGCCCGCGGTTGGCGGCTCGGAAGGCGCAGTACAGGCAATCATTGGAGCAGCGGTTACCAAGATATAACGGCGCGAACAGCACCATGCGCCGGCCGTAGATTTCCTGCTTGGCCCGTCCGGCGGCGGCGAACAGTTCAGCCTCCAGCGCCGGGTCGTCCAGCTGAAGGAGACTGGCTGCTTCGTCCAGCGACAAGCCCCCTAGCCGGCCGGCCTTGGCCAGCAGCGCCCGTATGGTCGGCCCGTCCACCGGCGCGCGGCGCAGGCTTTCCCGGATACGTTCCGGATCGATGAAGCACTCAGTCGCTGCCTGGTCCTGATCCACTCTGTCCATGATCGTCCTCCCTAAAGGCGGTGAGGACGGACTTGACCTTGACGCCGCGCAGCCTGCCCAGTTTCCCGGTCAGGCCGCCGATGGCGTCAGTATCGCCCTCGACCACGAGGGAGATCAGCGAAATGCCCTTGTCGCGCAGCGGCAGGCCCAGCCGGGCGTTGATGAGAGAGGCGGCTTCGGAGAGGAGCTGGTTGACGTACACCACCTGGTTGGCGTTTTCGACCACGATGGCAATGATACCCAGGCGCTTTTCCATCAGATTTTCCTCCGGATCAGTCTACAAGGCGACACCTCGAGCAGGATGCAATCCGTCTCTCAGTTTGGCGGGCAGCCGTGCGGCCACCACAGCACCCAGTATTAGATAAGTTTATATCGAATGTCAAGGGGCCGCATTGACTCATAATTAATCTAGCCGAAAAAAAGTGGTTGACTCATAAGTAAAATCTAGCCCTGTGAGTAGACTCTACCATGG
>Ga0154383_128_pt1 | contig 23633 bp, 18 predicted proteins | sample RifGroB1_FD_105627 | JGI IMG/M metagenome (GOLD analysis project Ga0154383, IMG submission 105627) | Spirochaetes bacterium GWB1_60_80
TGATCAATTGTTCGAAAGCTTGTTGATCTGCCGGATACTTTTCCATCTAGCTATACTACCGGTGGTATATACCTTAGTCAAGTGCATACCCAGGTTTTATTAATCCTTGCTGCCCGCCGGGCGGTTTTCCTTGCGTCGGTTTGCCTTGCGCAATGCGCTCAGGCCAGCCAAGGCCGACAATAGCACTCCGGCCGTCATCATGAGCGGCAAGACGCCCGGCCGGCTGCCGGCATTCGGGTCGGTCGTCGCCGCCTGGACGGCAACGCGCAGCTGCGCCCCGATCGGCAGCCCGGACAGGGTGGTGGAGCCAGGCGCCAGGCAGCTGGTATCGTCGAGGCATAGCTGCCAACCGACCGTTACCTCCAACCTGGGCTCAGTTCCGTCAGTCGGCACAGCCAGGGCGGCGCGGTATTCAAAGACGGCGCGGTTAGACCACCAGCCGCTGCCGGCCTCGGTTGCCGGCCAGCGGACGGGTTCCAGGATCAGGCTGAGTCCGTTGGCCTGGGCGCCGATGCCAAAGAAGGGACTATCCGCCGCCTGGTGGCTGCCGGTCGGGAACTCGATGGCGCAGGTGATGCCTATTTCCTCTGGCGAAAGCCGGCTGGCTGACACCATAATTAGCGGCTCGACTGGTCCCGTCCCGAAAATCGGCATATCGATGGCCATGCATAGCTCCTTGTGGCGCCGGGGGGGAGCCGCCGACAGTATAGCAAAGGATCGGCCGCGCATCCAGAGCAGCCGCGCTTGACGCCGCCGCCAGCCAGGTCTATGCTGGAGCTCGTCCCGGAGGGGTTTGCGCCGCACCTTCCATGATTACCTAGCAGGCTGTCGATCCCTTCGGCCGGGCGGTCAATAAAGAACCGGCGGCGATTCCCGTATCGGTAAGGAGAAATGTTGTGACTGAATATTCACTCGAATTCCTGCGCAGGCTGCCCAAGACAGACCTGCACCTGCATCTGGACGGTTCCATGCGGCTGGGCACCCTGGTCGAGCTGGCGCGCGACGCCAAGGTAGAACTGCCAAGCTATACCGAGGACGGCCTGCGCGCCACCGTCTTCAAGGACCGCTACGCCAACCTCAACGAATACCTGAAGGGTTTTGCCTACACTTGCGCGGTGATGCAGAATGCCGAGGCTATCGAGCGCATCTCCTACGAGCTGGCCATGGACAATTTCGCCGAAGGCGTGCGCTACATCGAGCCGCGCTTCGCCCCGCAGCTGATGATGAACGACCGCATGTCCTTGAGCGACGTGCTAGGAGCGGCCGACCGCGGTCTGAAGCGCGCCAAGCAGGAGCTGGCCGCCCTGGTGGTGGCCGGCGAGCCGGAATTCGAGTATGGCCTCATCGCCTGCGCCATGCGCTTCTGCAATGAAAAATTCTCACCGTTCTACCGGCAGTTTTTCGGGCTGCACCAGTACTCCAGCTCGCGCGAGGTGATCCGTGACGTGTCGCTGGAATTGGCCAAGGGCGCTATCGCCATCGCCCGGGGCAGCGACATCCAGCTAGTCGGCTTCGACCTGGCCGGCGCCGAGTACGGCTACCCGGCCGACAACCACCGCGAATCCTACGACTACGTGCACAAGCGCTTCCTGATGAAGACGGTGCACGCCGGCGAGGCCTACGGCCCGGAGTCGATCTTCCAGGCCATCACCAAGCTGCACGCCGACCGCATCGGCCACGGCCTCTTCCTGTTCGATGAATCGAAGGTGCTCTCGCCCGATATCGCCGACCCGGCGCGCTACGTTAATGACCTGGTCAACTACATCGCCGGCAAGCGCATCACCCTGGAAGTCTGCCTGACCAGCAACCTGCAGACCGTGCCCGAAATGAAGGACCTGGCCAGCCATCCGCTGGGCCGCATGCTGGACAATCATATTTCAGTAACCTTGTGCACCGACAACCGCCTGGTATCGAACACCACGGTGACCACCGAATACTGTCTGGCCACCCGGCACTTTGACATGCCGGCGCCGCGCCTCAAGGAACTGGTGGTGAACGGCTTCAAGCGGGCCTTCTTCCCCGGCAGCTACGCCGAGAAGCGCACCTACGTCCGGCAGGCCATCACCTATTACGAGCGGGTGGCGGCGGAATTCGGTGTCGTCTGACCAGCCCGGGGTTTCGGACGCGCCGCCGGCTACCCCGGCGGCGCCGATCCTGAAGATCGCCACCTTCAACGCCGAAAACTTCTACATGCTGCTGGACCACGCGTATACGCCGGCCGAATTAAGCGCCCTGGATCACGCCGACTACCTGGCTATGAACAAGTCGATCTACAACCCCAACAAGGACCTGGCCAAGATCGCGGCCATCGGGCAGACCATCCTGGACGAGGGCTTTGACTTCGTCGGCCTGTGCGAAGTCGGCGGCCTGGAGACGCTGCGCAACTTCAACCACTATTTCCTGGATGACCGCTACGACTGCTACCTGCACCAGCAGAACAGTTCGCGCGGCATCTTCGTCGGCGCCTTGCTCAAGAAGGGGCGCTTCTACGACGTCAAGGCCCGCAACATGAAGGGCGACTTCTCGCGCAACCTGCTGGGCATCAACCTGACCTTTGCTGGCATCAAGCTGGACTTCTTCGTGGTCCACCTCAAGTCGCACTACGGCCGTGACGCCGGCCTCCAGAAGCGCGTCCAGGAGGTGCAAGCCCTCTGCTCGCTGGTACGGCTGACCAACTGCGTGGTGCTGGGCGACTTCAACGGCATCCTGGTGCGCGGCGATCAGCAGTTCGAGTTCGAGCCCTTCCTGGCCCTGCCTTTCCGCGACGTGCTCGAAGCCATGGGCGTGCCGGCCTCCGCCCGCTTCTCGCATTACCACTTCGGCGAGACGGCCAGCTTCAACCAGCTAGATTATATTTTCTGTACCGAGGACATCGCCATCCTGGACGGCGGCATGATGGTCGGCGACATCCCGGCCACCTTCCGCGAGCGCCGCTTGCTGCCCTCCGACCACATCTTCCTGAAAGCCGTCATCCGGCCCTTCGCCCGGCGTTGATCCGACAGTCGCGCCTGGCGACCAGGCGGGCACGGCCGCGCTTGACCGGATATCCAGATTGATAAGTTTGGCGCGTGTGATATACTCTGGCTGAGATGGAGAAACCGATGAAACTGACAGCCACATTATTATTAGGCGCTACCGCGCTGGCGCTTGTGCTCGGCCTGCTGACAACCTGCGCCTGGCCGCTGAATTTCGCTTCCGGCAGCATTACGGTAAACCTGCGCCAGCCTGAAGCGGCGGTTCCGTCCGAACGCGGCCTAGCCGCCCTGGCCGCCGAGCTGCTCGGCCAAGGCCTCTCTGGCGCCCGGATTATCGCGCCAGGCACCACCAGCGTTAAGCTGGTTTGCAGCGCGCCGGATATGAGTACCAAGGAAACCACCGCCACTTTCAATGCCGGCGCCGCCCTCAGCCTGACCTTGTCCGGCATTCCGACCGGCTCCGACCGGACTATTACCGTCACCGCCTACGACGCCGCTGACAGTGTCTTGACCAGCGGCAGCGTTATCATGGACATCGTGGCCGGTTCGAATGCTGCCTCCCTTGGCCTGGTGCCGGTCGCCCCCCAGTCTTTCGCGCCCGGGCCAACCGGCCTAGGCGACCTGGCTGTATCCGGCGGACTCACGGCCTACTGCAAGGTTGAGCTGGCCTTGGCCGGTACGTATTGCCTTTTCCTGGCCGACCAGGACCTGATGTACCTCTTGGCCACTGAGCTGCTCCTCTACGACGCCGAAGGCCGGTCCCTGGCCGGCGCGGTGGATGTTGATGTCGATTCCCCGTACTACGGCCGCCTGACCGTGGCCGCGCCTACTATCCTGTATCTGGGCTTGAGGGCTCCGGCAGGCACCGATCGAACCTACGCCGTCAGCCTGGATGCCGACTGGCGGCCGGCCTTGGTCAACGGCTATATGCCGGCGCCTTTGTTGGAAACGCCCTACGTGGACGCGCGTGGCCCGATTCTGCTGGACTTTCCCAATACCCTGCCTGCGGCCGCTGAGTCGCGAGAGATCAACTCCCTTGTTTTGGTATCGCCGGACAGCACGGTTAGCGGGCGGCGGATGACGGTTTTGAATCCGGGAATATGGCCCTTCGGTAGCGTCTCGGACTTGGTGTTGACCATTACCGACCCGCTGGTGGGTGGCACTCGGCAAGTTGCCTTGCCGGCGGTGGACCTGCGTTATTTCTACTGGGTGGAACCGAATGGCCCGGGCCTTGAGCACTTACGCAGCGCTCCCGGTGGACTGGAGCTGGCCATGGAAGCCCGCAACGGCATGAATCCCGGCGACCAGCCGGTGATCATGCTGGCGGAAGGCAATTACTCGCTTACGGGTGGTCTGGTCATTTCTAACACGACGCACTTGTTCGGCGGCTGGGACGGCGCGGCCAGCGGATCAATCGTAACCCATCCCGTCGACCATAACACCGTGCTGGACTCGCCCGGCGCGGCTGCCGTGTTGAGCATTCAGAACTCTCCAAACGATAGCCGCCTGCATGGCCTGGCCATCAAACCGCAGCCCGAAAACAACGAGATGACCTACTCGCTGTCGGTTACCACCGGCGCCGCGCCGGTAATCTGGAACTGCCTGATCTACGCCCGCAGCAATGCCATGGCCAACGGAGCCAGTTACGCTATTTCCTGCGACGCCGGCACCGCGCCGGTTTTTGCGGCTTGCGGCATCAATGCGCCTCAAGAAGACGGTTATGCCCAGGTCGGTGTGGACGATAGCGCGGCGTCGGCCTACGCCGTGCAGGTTAACGGCAGCGCCACCTTCATCAGTAACGTCATCGCCTCCGGTCGCCCAGCCACGGCTAATCCGAGCAACTGGAGCGGCTTCTGCATTGACCGTAATCCTTCCATGGCTAACCATGTCCTCAGCCTGATCGGCAATACTCTGGTCACGTCCGCCGCTCCTGGCGCCACCACCCGCAACCGTAGTGGGGTGTACTTTAACAACGATAGCGCTTATCAGAGCCAGCCGCTGGTCTACAACAATCTTTTCGTCAGCGAAGGCGACATCGAGGAAGGCGACGAGTCGGCTATTATCTGGGCTGGCCCAATGTCGGACAGCAGCGAAATCCGCTACAACGCCTTTTGGGGTTACCGGCTGGATATGGACGATTACTTGTACTGGGATAGTTACATCCCAGCCAGGGTGCCGCTGACCAATGCCCAGGTGCTGGATCCTGGCCTGAGCTTCCCCGACTACCGCACTAACGCCAGTTCGGCGGTCTTGGCGGCTGGTTCTGATCCTGCCGACTACTGGGCGGCGCTGCCGGCAGCGGCTCTTCCCTTTCTGGGCTACGACCGAAGCGGGGCGCTGCGCAGCGCGCCCTTCGCCTGCGGGGCCTACGAGTAGACCAGTGTGGCGAATTTGACAGCCGGCCCGGCACGGCTATACTTGAGTCAGGCCGCGGCCCGACCCGTAGTACGGATTCGGCGCAGCGGCCGGCGAAAGGAGCCTGTCATGGTACAATACGTCAATTGCCCGGCCTGCGGCGGCGACAAGATCACACGCATCAACCACACCTGGTGGGGCGGCGTGCTCGGCCCGAAACTAGTCAGCGCCGTCAAGTGCGACAAGTGCGGCAAAAAGTACAACGGCAAGACCGGAAAGCCGTACACCGTGTCATTGGTGATCTACACGGTGGTCATCCTGGCCATCGTCATCGCCATTTCGTATGCGGTGAACCTCTAGCAGGTTGTTGAAAAAGCCGGTTGCTTTCTCAACAACCTTAACAATTCCTCGCATAGCTTGCGCTATGCTGCGTAATTGTACCGGCTTTTGAAGTGTTGAAAAGCCGCATCCGCGTTTTTCAACACCCTGCTAGATTTCCTGCGGTAGCGGCGAGGCGCTACCGGCCAGCAGCGCCTCGATTTTGGCGATGGTCAGCGGCGCGCCCAGCCGGTCGCCGAGCTGAGCCTCGTGGCCGGCGATGGTGGCGGCGACCTCGTCCATCCAGTAGCCTTGCAGCAAGGCCTGCGCCACCAGTCTCGCCGGACTGACAGCCGATGGTTGCCGTGCTATACTGCCGGCACAGGCAGCGTGCCACCGGCGGGGGAAGCCGCCGCCGCCGGGCGCCTGCCCGAGGAGACCATCATAGCTAGAGAACGCGATGAAACCAAGCGCGCCGCCATTCTGGGCGAGGCCAAGCGCCAGTTTGCCGTCCGCGGCTTTCATGCCGCCAGTTTGGCCGACATCATGGCTCCCCTGGGCTTGCCGGTCGGTTCGGTCTACACCTATTTCCAGAGCAAAGAGCACCTGATTCGCTGTATCATCGAGGAGGGCTGGGCGGAATTCTGGGACGAATTGCAGGAGGCTTGCACCGCGGCGCCGGATGCCGAGTGGCGGCTGGCGCTAATCATCGACCGCTTTCTGCCGGCCTTACTGCGCGATACCGACCTGATCAGCCTGTTCATGACCGTCGGTCTGCCCTATACCAGCCTCGATGCCAAACTGGCCAGCCTGACCGGCCTGTTAGGCGGCCTGCTGGCCGAGGTGGCCAGTCGGCGGGGACTGTCCCCCAGCCTGGAGCCACGCCTGGTAGCGCCGGCCCTGACGGTTTTTCTGTTGGGCTGCATCGACGCCGTCCGGCTGGGGCGGGCCACCAGTCTGCCATTGGCCGAGGCCGATATTCTGGACTTTGTGCGCCAGACGGTGGAGCATGCCCTTGGTTGCAAGCTGCCGGCGATAGGTGGTTCAACCGAGAGTCTGCCCCGCCAGCCGCAGATAGCTGGAACGGCCCCGGATGGCAGCCTGGACCAGGGGGCGAAACAGGCTGATCAGGCCCTTTAGCGGACCAGCCTCCCGGCGCACTTCGTCGTAGTAGAAATCCAGGTTGTGGTGTTGGAAGCGCAGCAGGCGCTGGGCCTCGTTCGTGTCCATCCAGCCGCAGTGATAACCGGTGCGCGAGAAAGCCGCATCAGGCAAAAAACGCGCCCCGCCTAGTCCAAAGCTGCGCAGCATACGGTCCAGGTAAGTGCGATAGTCAGTGCGGCAGCTCTCGCCGCCCGCCAGGTTGAAGGTGCCAGCGATGGCTTCATCGCAGAAGGCCGCGTTGGCCAGGGCCAGGCCGGTGTCCAGGGTGTGGCAGACTTCCAACCTGGTGGCCAACGGCATGCGGAACATCAGTGGATCAAGCGCCAGTTTTTTGCGCCAGACGATATAGGATAGGCGGCAGATAACCCAGTTCAAGCCGGATTGGCGGATCAGGCCTTCGCAGGCCACTTTGTGGCGGGCGTATTCATCATCGGCGCAAGGGCACAACGGATCGTCCACCTTGATGAACCAGTCCTCAACCCGGTCGCCATAGGTGGCCACGGACGACGAAAAGACCAGGCGCGGCGGGCTCGGCTCATCGGCCATGGCTGCCAGCAGATTGGCCGTGCCGTCGACGTTGACGGCACGGGCCAATTCGGGGAACCGGTTGGCTAGCGGCGGGATGATGGCCGCCAGGTGAATGACCGCTGAAACGCCGCGCACCGCCCGAACCACGGCCGCACTGTCGCGTAAGTCCCCCCACAGTACCTCGGTGCCCGCCGGGCGGGCGCGCGCCCGGCGGCGGTTGACGGCGTTGTCGACGTCAAAGGCTCGTACCGCGACCGGACGCTCGGCCAAGGCCGCTAAGGTGCTTTGGCCGACGTTGCCGAAGGCCCCGGTTACCAGAATGGTTTCCATAGTCCCCTCCCCATATATTAATGAATGGTTGTTCATTCATTAATATACAATGAAAAGATTGATTCTGCCAGATATTTCAGCCGTCTAAAAACGTATTCCTACTGCCTTGACTTCCGCCAACCGGCCGGTTAGTGTTCCAGAGAGCTATCCTGTCCATCTACAAGGAAACCACTATGCTGGCCATAATGTCGCTGTTCACCTGGTTCGAGATCGCCATCTGCTTTCTGCTGTTCATCCCGATCCAGCTGGCCCTGTTTGTGCTGACGGCGCTGTTCGACCGCCGGCGCATGGTCATGCATTACCACTCGGCGCTGTGGTGCCGCATCGCCTTGTCCATCAGCCCGCTTTGGAAGGTCAAGCTCAGCGGTACAGAACACCTCGACCGCAGCAAGCCGCACGTGGTGATCATGAATCATCAGTCGCTGATCGACGTCCTGATCGCCTTCTACCTGGCCTATCCGGTGAAGATGATCGGCAAGAAGATTCTGGCCTTTGTCCCGATTATTGGCTGGAACCTATTCCTGAGCGGGCATCTGCTGGTGGACCGTAAGGACCTCAAGAGCCAGTTCGAGGCCATCCGCCGGCTGGAAACGCTGCTCAAAGGCGGCGAGTCGCTCCTGGTCTTCCCGGAAGGCACCCGCACCAAAGACGGCGAGCTGGGCGAGTTCAAGAAGGGCGCCTTCAAGTCGGCCATTGCCACCGGCACGCCGCTCCTGCCGGTAGTCATCGACGGACCTTTTCAGATGTTGCCCAAGAAAGGCTTCATCGCGCCGTGCCGGCATACCATTTTCATCAACGTATTGCCGCCCATGCCGGTTTCGACCGACGAGAAGGCCAGCGACCTGGCCCTGCGCAGCCACGCCGTGATGGCGGCCGAACTGGACCGCATCCGCGGGCGCTGAGGTGGCACGGCCGGTTTCGCCGGGTCGCCCGGCGCCGCCGGTGAATACACCGACTTTTTTCACCGGATTGACTGCAATAATCCCGACTACTTTCTCCCTTTCTCCAGTAGCCATGCACAACAACAGTAATAGCGAAGCGCGCGCTGACCAGTTCCCGGCCGGGCTGCGCGCCGAGCTGGTCAAATTTGTCCGCCGCAAGTTCTACAGCCGTCCCGATATCGCCAGTATGGCCGAGGATATTGTGCAGGAAGCCTTCCTGGCGCTGTGCCACTCGATGGGAGCGGCCACCGCGCCTGAGGCTGGAGCGGACAAGCGCAATTTCGGCTACCTGTCGGTGGTCTGCCTGCGCATCGGCTATAAGTATTTCAAGGCGTACGACGCCGACCATGCCTGCCGCCATGAGGCGCCGGAATGGCTGGAACTGGTGGCCGAAGGCGACTTCGTAGCCGACTTGCTGCGCCAGGACGATACCGCTTTAGTATTGGCCTCGCTGGAGACGCTCAAGCGGCTGGAGCGCCTGATCGTCCGGCAGCGCTACTTCGGGGCGGATACGTTCGCGGCCATCGCCCGGCGCCACGGACTCAAACTGAACACGGTGTTGTCGCATCATCGGCGGGCGCTCGAGAAATTGCGCAGCCGGCTGACGGGTTATTTTAGGGAGGAGGAGGAATCATGAACGGGGAAGACACAAACGACCTGACGCGCTATGCCGAGCGGATCTGGCACTTGGCGGTGGAACTGTCGCTGTTTGCCTGCCGCCAGGGAAATAGCGGCAGGGGCATGGCGGTGGTGGCGGCCGAGACGCAGCGTATCGCCCGCCTACTGGAAGACCAGGCCGCGTCAGCCGAGGCTCTGGGCGATGGTGGGATCGACCGGAGCGAAATCCTGGATCAGCTAGTCATGCTGACTTTAAACGGCAGCCTGGAGGCGGCCGGCCTGGAAGAGCATCTGGGTAATCCTCTGGAGGCCGCGGCCGCCCTCTACTTGCTGGAAGAATTGCGCGGCGTCGCTGGCCGCCTGGCCAACCTGGTTAGAGGTGGTGACTTGCCACTCATGGCCTTACCCGAACTGGCTCGCGCCAGCAGCGTCTGCCAGGCCAGGCTGAAGCTGCTGCACGCCCGGGTGGCCGGCCTCGGCTTCGCCGAGCCGCTGCACTGCATCAAGGAAATAGTCCGCTTTGACCCGACGGACGGCACCAGCCTGGACGCGGCGCGACGCTTACTGACGGTACGCGAGCGGCAGATACCCTTCATCGGTAGCCTACTGACCGGCCAGGCCTACCGGCCACCGCATCGACTGCAGCAAGCGCTGATTGTCCGAGCCGACTGGCACCAGCCGCATACTCTGTACGCCGTGCCGGTGGACGATCTGGCCGTGAACTGCATCCAGCTGTCGGCCGTGGGCCAAGCCCAGCCGGGCGCGTCGGCCGGGCTGCCGGCTACGGTTCTGCGCGAGTGGTGGCCAGCCGAGGGTGGGGAGAGCATCCTGTTCCTGGACTGGCCGGCGCTGCACGAGGCCGGCCTATAAAAAACAACGCCGACCTTCATGCCTGGACGGCGTTGTTATCAATAATTAATGTATTTGCTGGCGGATAAGGCTGTCCGTCAGTTGGTACCGGAAACCAGCACGTGCACTGCGGGAGCTACGATGGTACCTTGCGCACGGGCGGTCTCGATTAGGACGTCGCGGATCGGGATGAAGGTCTCGACAAAGGCCGCCGGGTCCTGGTTGGGCATCATGGTGTAGCCGTCGCCGCCGTTCAGGAAGACGAAGTCGTTGGTGACCACGCTATAGATCCCGTCGGCCGTAACCGGGGTGCCGTCAGCCAGGGTCATGGACAGGATCTTGTTGCCGTAGGGCCGGCCCGGGTTGTAGTTGACCACCAGGCCGGAGAACTGGCCGTTGACGAAGCCAGCGCTGTCGATGCCGTTCTCGATGATGGCCTTGAGCACCGCGCCGGAAACCCGGAAGGTGACGGCCGTGTTGTCGAAGGGCATCAGGTCCCAGAAGTCCATCACGGTCACTTGGCCGGGGGCGAAGCCCTTGCGCAGGCCGCCGCCGTTCATGACGGCCACCTGGGTGCCGAATCGCTCACGCAGCGCCTCGCAGACCCACAGACCCATCGGAGTGACATTGCGCAGGTTTTCGTGCCACAGTTCGCCGTCCACCATAGCTACTTTCTGAAGCAGCGTTGGTGCGTACTCGGCCATATAGCGGTCGTAGATGGACTGGGCCTCGGCGTTGGCGGTGATGGTGGCCTTGTTAGTGTAGAGGGCGACCAGCGAGGTGGTCAGGCGGAAGCTGTTGTCCTCGTTGAAGGCGAAGGCCAGTTTGGCCAAGCTGCGGCCGTTGTAGTAGGCCTGAACCACCGGCACGCCGTTAATGCGGCCGTTGACGCTGGAGTGGCTGTGGCCGGTAATGATGGCGTCGATGCCGCGCACCAGGCTCAGCCGTTCGATTTCGTTGCTGGCCGAGGAGCTGATGACGCGAGCCGGGTTTAGACGGTCTGTCACGGCCGGGATGTGTGATAGGACAATAACAGCCTCGGGCTTTTCGGTGTAACGCAGCTGGGCCACCAGTTCGCGGGCCACGTCGGCGGCGTCGAGGATTTCGTAGTTCTCGATGTTGTCCAGGCGCACCGTGGTCAGGGTGTCGATGGTCATCAGGCCAATGAAGGCGATGCGGTGGCCGCCAACGTTGACGATAGCGTATTCCCGGGCCCAGGTCGGCAGCTCGCCGGTGGTCTTGTCGACCAGATTGGCCGCCAGGAAGGGGAAGCCGCCCTCGGCCGACCAGTCGGCGAAGTGGCCGTCGCCCCAGTCAAACTCGTGGTTACCCACGGCGCTGGCCGACATGCCTACCAGGCGGAAGAATTCGCTGACGATGCGGCCGCTGGACAGGATGGACAGGGCGCTGCCCTGATAGTTGTCGCCGGCGCTGACGAAGGCGCTGTTCGGATTGGCGGCGCGGATGGCCATGATGCTCTGGGCGAGCTTGGCCATGCCCGGATTCTTGCCTTCGATGGGAGTGACGTCCTCGGCCAGGGTAGCGTGGAAATCATTAATACTGTATATGTCGACATAGCGGGCCTTGCCGTTCTGCAACAGCTCGACCACGTTGCGGTCGAGGCTGCCGACCAGGGCCGGCGCCGGCGCGCTCAGGCAGCCCGAGAGCAGGGCCAAGAGGGCGATCACCGTAATTGCGCGAAATCTCTTCATGGAAAACCTCCGGTAGGAAAGGCCGGCCCGCATACCACGGGCCGGCGACCCGGCCATCCTCTGGACGGCCGGCGGGGACATTAGAATTTAATAGTGGCGCGGGCGCCGATTGAAACCAGGGCTTGGGAATCCATGCGCCAGCTAGACGGGCGGCCAACGGCCTCGAGAGCCAGGCGGATGGTTTTGGTTGGCTCCCAGGCCAGGCTGGCGCTCCAGCTGAGCTGGGAGAGTAGGCCGGCGGTAGGCGCGGCGGCCCAGTCAGTGAAGATGCCAGTGTATGGGCCCCAGTTCTGGTAGCTGCTGACCTGGGCGGCCAGGCTTATAGGCAATTCGAGCAGGTCCAGCAGGCTGGCGTTGACGCCGGCGTACCAGCCCTGGCCGAGGATGGTCAGGTCGGCCAGGTCGTACATCAGCATGCGGTAACCGCCGTCTACCGACACCAGCTGCAGGCCGAGGAAGGGGTTGAAGCTGACGCCGGCATCGAAGGCCAAGGCGTCGTTGACTTTGACGGCGTTGAAGTCAGAACGCAGGTCGAGGCCGCCGAAGCGGTCGGCCGAGTTGTTGCCACCGGTTCCCCAGAAGCCGGCGCTCTTGTAGAGTACCAGGGCATGCGGGGTGGCGCCATAGACCGTCAGGCGGGCGTCGAGGGCGCCGCCGTAGGCCAGCACCGAGGCGGCGGTGGGTACGTAGCGATCCTGCCAGTAGATGAAGTTGCCTTCCAGCGCTGCCTGATAAGAGATGAAGCCGTTGCCGGCCAGCGTGGCATTGACATTGGCCGACAAGGTCAGCGGGCGGGTCAGAAGGTCTGGCCATTGCACAGTCAGGTTGGCGGTCAGGATATCGGCGATGCTGTAACCGCCGCGCAGGCGCAGGCCCAGCCAGGACGATTCCCCGGGCAAGGCCTCAGAGTTCTTGGTTTCCCAGTTCTCGACAATGTCGGCTACGCCGCCAGACAGGTTGGCGGCGACGGAGGCATTGACGTTGGGGATCAGCCCAACCGGAAGCGCTACGGCCAGGCCGGGGCCGGAAGCTATCTGGTCGGCCCGGGTGGCGCCAAGCAAGGTGCCAGCGTTGAAGCGCACGCCGGCAAAGTCAAAGCGGGCGTCAATGATGCCGGCGATGTTGGTGAACAACAGGTAGGCGCTCTGGATATTCGGTCCGGTTAGGCCGCCACTGGAGTTGACACCATCGCTGATGGCATGAAAGGTGGTCCAGGCGGCCAGCTCGTTGCGGGCAGCCGTCTTATCGGCCTCGGTGAATACCTGAAAGGCATACTGGTCGATGATCTTGCCATTGGAAGCTTGGACGCTAATGGCGTCGATGGCGCCTTCGATCTTGAGCTTGAGTTCGCTGAACAGCTTCTGGGCGTCATACCACTTAGTGAAGGTCCAGGCGATATGGGTGATCGGCACCACCGTCTGCCCGAATATAAAGCGGGTGCGGCCGGTGGTGGAGCCGTCATAGTTGTCTGTCGGCCATATGCCGCTGATGTAGGGATTGGCCGGCAGGCCGTACCGGGCATAATTATTCTCATACCAGTCAATCATCGGCTGGATCAGGTTGTACCAACTGGAATCGCCGTTGGAACTGAATTTGGTGGTCGGTGCCAGGTAGGAATAGAGGTTAGCGGCATCAAGCACGATACCAGCCTCGAAGCCCAACCCGGTTTCACGGCGCAGCGCATCCATGTACTGCGTCATGTCGATATAGGAGAGCGCGCTGCCGTCTGTGTAACGCAGAGCGACAGTCGTCGTGAGCGGGCTAGCCGAAACGCCGGGGATATCGGCCAGATATGGGCTTCCCAGCAGGTTCTGCTCGCTAATGCCGAGCGTCGCGCTGCCCGAAAGTTGCGACGCCGGAGCGGTCGCCGTGTCCTGTGCCGTCGCGTTGAAGACAGCCAGGCCTGCAAGCAGGATCACCATGATTCGTCTGAACATTGTTTTTCCTTAACAGACTCAAATTGGAGTGGAAGAAAGTATCGGGCAGCGTATACGCCTTTATTTGTTCTGTCAACCTGTTTGTTTTATTGTTCGGTGTTAATAAGACGTTGTTTAGTGTTGCACTTTATGGAAAGAAAGCATTTTCTATCGAGAAAACTGTTTTCTGATATATCAGATTCATTTCCACCAGTTTTGAAAAATAAAACTTGCGTTACTTAAAAAGTGGGGTTATAGTACACGTCCGCGATTCGTCTGATCGCGTTCGGTCCGTCGACTGTGTCGGTATCCTTTTGTCATCGCGCCCTGGCGTGATTTCGTCCGCGATACCCGAAGTTATCATTTTATTGTCAACTCATCCAAGGAGTCCTCATGGCTACCCAAAGGCGAGTGAAGTGCGGCGTTGCGGCCGCCCTTCTTTGCTTCATTATCATCGTCTTCTCCGCTTCATGCACCCTGCTGTCCACCGGCTACACGGTGTCCGGCCAAATCGTGGCGCCTGGTTCGGCTACGGCCGATCTGTCCGGCTACACGATTTCCTTGCGTGGTGCCAATATCGCTGCCATCACCACCGGCGCCGACGGTAGCTTCAGCTTCCCGCGCGTGCCCTCCGGCAACTACCGCCTGGAGGCCACCAAGCCCGGCAAGGTGTTTGCCTACTCGTACACCGCCCCCGACGGCTCGCGCGACCACGCCGAATTGCCGGTCTACGGTGGCGACATCACCGATATCGTGGTGCAGGTGGTGGACGTCGACAAGATGACCATCGGCCTCATCCAGGGCTCCGGCGCCCGCTCGCCGCTGGAAGGCCTGCGCGTCGAGAACGTGCGTGGCGTGATCACCAAGGTCACCCGCCAGGTTCAGAACGGCACCTACACCGTCACCAATGTCGATGGCAGCATCACGCCACAGTGGCTGGGCACTGATGGCTTCTACATGGAGTCCTTCGATACCGACATCGACGGCAATCCGCTTACCTCCGACGGCATCTTCGTCTGCACGCACAATCCGGAATTCAACACCCCAAAGCTACTTGATTCGGTGCCGGTCGACCTGGCGGTCGGCCAGGTGGTAACCGTCTCCGGCATGGTGTCCGAGGTTATACCAGTGGACCGCTTCGGCAATTCACAGGGCTTCTTGTCGGTAACTACTATCACCATGCCCACCGTTTTTCAGATGCGCAACGACAACGTCATCATTACCCGCGCCGCGCCGGATGGCGTGCTACTGACCTACCGCGAGACGGTGGCCGGCTATGAGGGCGACGAAATCCGTACCCTGCCTTGGGAAGACGACTCGATTTTTGCCCTCAGCCATACTATCGAGGTGATGGAAAGCGTCGAAGGCATGACTGTCAAGGTGGAAAATCCGATAACAACCGGGTCAACTTATTATAACGTCACGCCCTTGCTGGCCGATGGCGGCCTGGTGGGCGGCCAGTCCAACAAGGACCTCACCACCTATGGCGGCATTGTGCTTAAAGCCAATGACTTCAACGCCGAGGTGCTATACTGCGATTACTCGCCACCCACCTGGAAAACCTTTGATCCCCTGCCGCAGACCGGCGACCTCCTGCACAATACCGGCGGCGCCTTCGAGCTGCGCGGCGTGGTCAACTACACCTTCGACGGCATCTACTGGATATCGCCGCTGGCCACCCAGGGCTGGCAGTTTAATCCAGTCGTCGGCCGCAACGACTTCACCCGCACTTCCTCGGTCGACAATTACCGGCCCTTCCGCATCGGCAGCACCGCCAGTGCCCAGTTCGTGGCCGATTGGGGCATCGTCACCAAGGGTAACACTGTCGATACCAACCTGACGGTAGCCTCCTTCAACATTGAGAACTACTGCCTGGAAGAAGACACTTACAACGACAAAAAGTACAATGCCATCGCCGACATCATCCTTTACAACCTTCGGGCACCGGACATCATCACCGTCATAGAGATGGGCGACGACAAGACCTCGACCGTGGTGTTCGCCAACCAGGATAATTCCTACGCCGTGCCGGATGGAGTGGTCTGGGCCGTCAACAACTACCGGGCTATAATCGACGCCATCCGCACTAAGTCCAACGGCGACGTCATCAACTTCGGTGGCGCGCTGGAGTACGATTTCCGTGAGATTGCCCCCGAAGAAAATGTTGATGGCGGCGCACCCGGCGTCAATATCCGAGTGGGCTTCCTGTTCCGTACCGACCGAGTCTCCTTCCTGGAGCGAGGCATCCGCACCAACAGCTACGCCACCACCAACGGCGATCCTATCACCTGGCCAGTACCTGGCGACACTGCTTCCAATACCCGCCTGCTGGCTCTAGCCCGCAACAATGTGGCAGTCTGCGGTATCACCGGCCCGGATGGCATCACCCGGCCGCGCCTGTCGCAGAGTCCTGGCCGCATCAACGCCTCGCCTTTTGCCCACAGCCGCAAGCCCCTGGCGGCCGAATTTACCTTCCTACCTACCGGCAAGACAGTCTTTGTCATCGGCAACCACTTTGGCTCCAAGTCCGGCGACACGCCACTCTACGGCTCGCAGCAACCGCCAATCTTCCCGTCGGAAACCAGCCGCGCCCAACAGGCTCGCGCCGTCTACGACATCGTCAACGCCATCTTGGGCTTGGATCCCAACGCAAAGGTTGTGGTAACTGGCGACCTGAACGACTTCCAGTTCTCGCTTACCAACCGGACTCTGAGCGGCGCCGTCTACGGTCGTTCCAGCCAGATTCTGTTCAGCCCCAGCGAGGAACTGTTCCCGGCCAATGAGCAATATAGCTACATGTTCCGCGGTAATAGCCAGCAGATTGACCATATCTACGTCTCGCCTTCGCTGTTTAGCCATATTGATACCAGCTCGTCGGGCAGCATGGCGATGTTCATCCCGCACATCGACTCCATCTTCAACCACATGAACAAGATTGAAACCTCGGATCACGACCCGCTGGTCGTGCACCTGAACCTTGGGGGATACTGACCATGCTTACCAGAAACCTGTTGCGGTCGCGTCCGGCCCCGCTTTTAATTGGCCTGCTTGTGGCAACTCTGCTTATGGCCACCGTCGCTGGCTGCGCCTTGCCAGTCGACCTGCTGACTCTGCCCGAGGCGCGCATCCAGAGCTTCACCTTGACCACAGCCGACCATCCACTGTTGGCCGAGGATGTCATTGGCATCATCAACCCGTCCACCCGGGTGATTACCCTGAAGGTTGACCTGCTTGTGATCACCGACCGCTCAGAACTGGTGCCGACCATCGCTCTCGACGACGGCGCCACGGTATTCCCACCTTCCGGCGAGGCCAACGACTTTACCCAGACGCCGGTCACCTACAAGCTAACCGACCAATCCGGCCGCACTGCCGTCTATTACGTGCAGCTGGTGCAGAAACCGGTGGACGCCCCCGAAGGCGCTATCCGCATCACCGAGTATTTTTGCGGCACAGGTACCGGCACCGCCACCACCGGTGAACTGAACCGCTACATCGAGTTTTATAATGGCTCGGACGTGGGCGTTGATCTGGCCCAGTTCGAACTGGTGCAGAAGCGGTCGCGGGCCGGCGTGCCCGACCCGGCCCTCGACCAGATGGCCACCCTCAAGGGTACTATCGCGGCGCATTCTTTCTTCATTGTCCATTCAGCCAGGATGAACACCACCCTGCTGACCACCGTGTACGGCTACGCGGCGCGCCAATCGGATTCCATCTTCAACGGCATCATGGACGGCGACGGCGCATCCGCTTACCAGCTGCAGAAAAACGGCCAGGTGCTCGACGTGGTCGGCCCGAACGACGGCAGCCTGTACGCCACCAACATGTGCCTGTTCCGCCGCAGCGACACTAACAGCGGCCTGCCCCGGGCCGCCAACCCGGTCTGGGCTGCGGCCGATTGGGTCAATGCGCCAGTCAGCGGCATCCTAGGAGACGATACCAACGCCGGACTGGCCAGCCGGACCGATCCGACCCTGCTCAGCCTGACCGTATCGGCCGGTACCATCAAAGCCATGGCGACGATCGACGCCGGCGCCAAGACGGCCACGGTGCTGTTGCCCGACGGCGTGGACAAGAGTGCCCTGGTCCTGGCGGTAGGCACCTTCGGCACCGCCTTGGCCATTGACGGCCAGGCCATCGTCAACAACCAGACCGTGGTCGACTTCTCGGCCGGTTCCCGGACCCTGACCATCACTGGCCAGGATGGCATGGAACTTGAGTACACGGTAGACGCCATTCCGCGCTATACCAACGTCAATTACGATTTCGACGGTGGCATTCAGGCCATGGTGGACAAGATCTGGCTGGGCGGCTCCAACGAGAGCACCCTGAGCAGCGTCGGCGACGGAACTGTTACCGGCATCGTCACCGCCAAGGGCATCTATCCCAACGCCTTCTTCATTCAGGACCGGAACGCCGGCCTGTACTTCTACACCAGCGAGGGTATTTCCTTCCCGGTCGGCGCTAAAATCAAGATCACCGTCACCACCGGCAAGGTTTATTATGGCATGCCGGAAGTGACAGCCTTTGATCCGGAAATCCAGTCGCTGAGCAGCGGACTTTCTTCTATATATTATCGCACTGGCGACTATGCCAATGAGGCGGCCATCGGTCAGGTCTTCCGCTATACCGGCAGTATCGCCCAAGGCGGCTTGATGTATTACAAGGGCCAGTTCTCTGGCGCGCTGTACTTCCATTACCCGACGGAGATCCAGTCGTACCTGGGCGCGGGCGCCAGTGGTACCTTCTACGGGCCGGTTTCCTATACCCGGGAAAATTACACTATGGAACTGGTTACACGTGAGCAGTTCAGCCTTGATGACTAACAACCGTCTGCTTCTCAAGGCGGGGGCCATAGCGCTAGTGGCGCTGCTGGCCTTCGCCTGTGTAGTGCCTCCGCTGCCGCCTCCGGTCTATGATCCGGATGAGGTCGTCGATACCGGCAGTGACCCGGACGACCTCGGTTTGCACGTTACGGTAGCGGCCTACAACGTGGAAGGCTTTGATTTAGGTGGTGAAACCCCGGCCGGCACCTGCGACGGCATCGCCAAAGCTCTCAAGAACGCCTCGGTGGAAATTGCCGCCTTCTCGGAAGTGCAGCCGGAAGACATCGACCTCCTGCGCGCCGCTTTCTCGGCTAATGCCTATGACCTGAACCACATTGTCTATTCCTCTAAGTCCGATGGTTACAATTCCTTCGCAGTGGCTTCTAGCTATCCAATACTGTCGTCCACCGAGATTTTGTCGCCGTCGAGTGGCACCTGGCCGCGTATCGTGTACCAGGTGAGACTGGACGTCGGCCAGGGGCTGGCGCTGTATGTATGCCACCTCAAGAGCGGCAGCGATGCCGATTCCCTGGCCAAGCGCAAGGCGCAGGCGGCAGCCCTGGCCGAATACCTACGCGACAGTTACGGCGTGGCCATCAGCACCGCCTCAATCATCGTCCTGGGTGACATGAACACTATGAGCGATGGTGACCGCAGCGGTAGCGGCAACACACTGGATGCCCTGGAGCTCCAGAACGACGCTGTGGCGTCCAACGATTTCATCAGCCTGACGGAAGCCTTATTGGCTCCGGCCGAGGCTTACACCTGGGAAGGCTGGGTGTCCAGCGTCTGGACGCAAAGCGCCTTGGATCATTTGGTGCTCTCGCCGGGCGCTTACGCCCGCTACGTGCCGGACTCGCTGCGCATCTGGCGGCTGGATCCGTCGGTTACCATGTTGGCCAATTCTGACCATTACCCGGTCTTGTTGGATATTTCGCTGTGAGACCCAAGGGCCTTACAAAAGCCTTCCGTTGGAAGGTACATTTTTTGAGGAGGAAGATGATGAAAATCTTCAAACTATTGGCGCCTTTGGCTATTTTGGCGCTGCTTCTGACCGCTTGCCCTGGCCCGGTGGACCCTATCAAGTCCGATGCCAAGAACATGACCAGCTTCGTGTTTACCTCTGCCGCCAATCCCAACGTGCTTCTAGCCGATGCCATCGCTACTTATAACGATGTTACTGGCAAATGGGTTGTAGGACCAGTCATAGGATTGGATACCAGTTCTTTAATAGCAAGCTTTGTATTGTCAGAAAAAGCTACTGCATCCATTGGTGGGGTAGTTCAAGAATCTGGCATTACACCAAACAGCTTTGCTGCCGATGTTACATATGTGATTACGGCAGAAGATGGAAGTACATCAAGTGTTATCGTGTCTGTTGATGCCCCTGCTGCAGCAACCGAGAAGGATATCACAGCTTTTTCACTGGTTGGGACAACATTTGTTGGTAATATTGACGGATTAAATATTACGGTGTATAAGCCGGCTTATTCAACCCAGGATTTTACTAATGTGAATGCAACTTTCATTGTATCTTCCACTGCCGTTGTAACAATTGGGGGGACCACTCAGGTGAGTGGTGTGACGACAAACAACTTCAGTACGCCTGTCACCTATCGGGTGACTGCACAGGATAACAGTTATAAAGACTACATTGTAACGGTTAAAACTTGCCCGCTTGTCATTTCTGAGTATTATGAAGGTTCCTCCAACAACAAGTACCTGGAAATAACTAACACAGGCACTGCGGCTATTGACCTGTCCACCTTTGGTCTGCGCGCCTACTCGAACGGGGCGACCGCTCCATTGGCTAATTTGTTCATGCTGAGCGGTACCCTGCCGGCCGGCAAGAGCGTGGTGTATGTCAACACTGATTTTAATTCTAGCACAGTAATTCTGGACACAGTTAACGGCTTGAGCACCACCGTTGGTGACCCTAATGGCTGGATGGTAGAAGTAGCCTATGTAGCTGGTACCGCTAGTATCAGCTTCACCGGCGATGACGTCATTGAACTGGTGCAGGGCGCCACTGCCGCCAATGCCATGACCATAGATATTTTCGGTGTTGTAGGTAGCTCCACTTCGTCCACCAATACCGGTGGTGAAGCCAAGTTTATCCGTAAGTCTGGCGCGCAAGGCGTCTCGGACTGGTCCATCGAGGACTGGTATGTCGTGCCGGTGCCTACCAGCACCACAGCGGATGATAATGAGGCCGGTGCCTATACCGCTGTCGCCGCCGGTTCTACCCTGACCGAGTTCTGGCTGGGCGGTATCAAAGGCACCGTCGGAGCCACCACCGTCACTGTCAGCAATATCCCGTCAGCTATCAAGGTGTTGCCAGCCTATTTTTTAACCACTGCCGGTTCGGTCATGGTTGGAACTACCGCCCAGATCTGCGGTACCACTACTAATGACTACACGACCACGGTGGACTTTATAGTAGCCACCGACACAGCAACCACCACCTATACCATCACCGCCACCTTCTTGCCGCCGCCAGACTATGTAGCCATTAATCGCTTGCATGGTCATGCTAACTTTTCCGGTGGTATCGCCACGGCTATTACCAATGTAACTACCGCTTCCGCCGCTGGTACTGCCGGCAACGTTTACCTGCTTGATGCTTCAAATACCAATGTCTGGGCTGATACCACTAACGAAGGTGCAGATGTTACCATCACTGGTGTTGTGGCCGCCATCAGCGCTGACTACATCTTGGTCCGCGACCAGGATAACATTGTCCGCATCGAGCAGGTCGGCGCTTTCGCTACCCCGATCTTTGCGGTAGGTGACAAGATCAGCATCAGTAATTGCCGCGCTGGTCGTATCGATTCTACCGTCGCTGGTACCGCTGGTTCACCTAATAAGAAACTTGGTCTAATGCAGATCACTAAATTCGGCGCTGGCGGCGCCGTGGCCCCGGCTGTCGCCGTGGTGGCGGCTCGTCCTGGCGTTTTGCTTAACTACGACTTTGATGGCGGCCTGACTTCCGCTCGCGCCATAATGGGCGCAGCCAATAATGCTAGTGCGGGGACTGCTTCAAACCTAGATGGTAGCGGTGCCTGGGTTACTGGTACTAATCCAGGAACGAGCGTAACCATCTCTGGAGTTGTGACGGTGATCATGTCTGGTTATATCTATATTCAGGACTGCAATACTGCTATAATGATTTATAAGTCCAGTATTGGCTCTGCGCCAGCGTTCAAAGTTGGTGATCGTATCACTATTACAAACGGGACAGCTGGTCCCTGCTATTATGGTGCATATGAAATTAATAAATTCGGAGCAGGTAGTGATGCCGTAACCTGGGGGACGCAGACTACCGGAAATACATTGTACTATGATACCATCTCCGGTAGCTTCCAGGGCGATTTCTCTCATCGTCTTGTGCGTTATGATGGTTCGGTAACGTGCAATACTACTACTGCCTTTCCTTATCGCGGAGAACTAGATGGTGATGGTACCATTGCTGCGACTGATAATCTAATCCGCAGCAAGGATGCTACTACGGCCGGTTGGTTAACAACGACCTTGGCGAGTGGCAAAGCGTTTTATGCAGTGCTTGATGTGTACCGTTGGTCTAGCGACACTTTGACAAGAAATGGTTATACCTATCTCTTGATTACTGATAGCTATCAGATCGTCACTCCATAAGTGCAGAAACAGCGTAGGCTGTATTGACTTGGGCCGCCCTTGGTAATGGGGCGGCCTTTTCATAGATCCTGAGTTACCGTCAATTCGTATCTGCCAATTCTTCCCATCTTGACGCATAAGATGGACTCCATCCCAGGAGGATGCAACTCTCTGTGTGTCTGACACCAACTTTTCGACGATTGATGTCAGACACTGCTTCTCGATTGGCTGCAATTCCATGGTGTCTGACCTCAAAAAGTTAGAACCCTGTGTCAGGCACCAGGCGCTTAAAGATTGAGGCTTGACTTATTCCGGCTCGTACAATATATTGTACCTAAGGATGGAATATATGGATGCAGTTTCATATTCGGATTTGAGACAAAACTTGAAATCCTATATGGATAAAGTATATAATGACCATGATCCACTTATCATTACGAGAAAAAATAATGAAAATTTAGTTCTAATTTCCATTGATGAATACAATAGCTTAATGGAAACAAATTATTTACTCAGTAGTGAAGCAAACGCAGAACATTTGAAAAAGTCAATCGAGCAATATGAATCAGGAAAATTCAAAATTAGAGATCTATTGGGAAATGAATAAAGTTTTTACCGATAAAGCATGGAAAGATTACATCTACTGGTTTGAGACAGATAAGAAACAACTAAATAAAATCAATGATTTGATTAAAGAAATAGAACGAACTCCATTTGAAGGAATCGGTAAGCCAGAACCTCTAAAACAAAATCTGAAAGGTTATTGGTCTAGAAGAATAGATCACAAACATAGAATTATTTATAAGGTAGAAACTGGCCATATTGTATTTATAGCATTTAGATTTCATTAAGAAAAATAGAAACGGGGACAGTCCCTGGAATTGATCTGGTTGGGGTCATGTCAAGTGTTTTGTGTAAACTATTTATGCCCATCTTACAGATAAGGCTTTAAGCGTTGTTCGTAGAAGGCCAGAAGCTCAGTCATGACCGCACCCCAGTTATAAATCTGAGCTTGCTGCTTTTTTAAAATATTCTTCTAGGCGATTGTTTTTTGTCAGGTATAGGTGATAATCCTGGACAAGTAGTTGCCAGAACAAACGTAACCGTCAATTCTTCCCATTCTCCAGCTTGTTCCAGGGCAGGAGGCTGTCCCAATCGCCTGACTGTCGCACCTGGGGTAAGCTGCTCAGGACAGCCAGCAGATAGGCGTATGGCTCCTGGCCATTCAGCTTGGCTGTCTCGATCAGGCTGAAGACGCGACACGAGGATTCGGCGCCGGTGTCGTTGCCGGCAAACAGCCAATTCTTGCGACCGACCACGAAGGGACGGATGGCATTCTCGACGGCTTATCCTAAACTTCGGATAAGGCGTTTTATGCTCAGGAATCCGTAATCCTCAGGATTCAGGCAAGTCATCAAGAAGCAACAAGATACTCCGCATGGTCGCCTGAATCCTGAGGATAATAATT